>Ga0307375_10000068_pt1 | contig 136848 bp, 140 predicted proteins | sample TR1MG_FD_202531 | JGI IMG/M metagenome (GOLD analysis project Ga0307375, IMG submission 202531) | Soil microbial communities from Risofladan, Vaasa, Finland - TR-1 | ecosystem: Environmental > Terrestrial > Soil > Coastal area > Acid sulfate soil | place: Finland: Risofladan, Vaasa... | reverse complement strand
TGTCCACCTACGTGCTGATCGCCATCGTTAAAAAGGAGCTTCATCTCAATGCCTCGCTCTACACTTTGCTACAGATTTTGTCGGTCTCGGTTTTTGAGAAAACCCTTATTTCATGCGCCTTGCAGCCCGACACCACCAGAACTATTGCGACACAACCAAGCAACCAAATGATTCTGTTCGATTTTTAACCGGACACTAGTGTTTTTATACAACGATCCTCTCTGCCACCCGCGCCGCTCCCATCAGACCGACCTTGGGGTTGAGCACGACATGAACGGGAATATCCCCCAGCAGCCCGGCAAAGCGCCCCTTGTCGGCAAAAGCGCGTAGAAATTCTCCGTCCTCCAGCTTGCCCATGATCTGCGGCGCGATGCCGCCGGCAATGTACACGCCGCCGCGCGCCAGAACTTTGAGCGCAAGGTTGCCGGCTTCCGCGCCGTAGATGCGAGCGAACAGGTCAAGCGTGGACACGGCCAAGGCATCTTTGCCGCCCATGGCGAGGGTCGAAATCGCCGCCGCCGGGTCGCCATCCTTCATCGCTGATTGCAACTTCGCAGTTGCCTGCTGACCTCGGCTGTCGCGCAGGAACTCGAAGATGTTCACCATACCCGGGCCGGACAGCAGCCGTTCGTAGGAGACATGGCCGTAACGCTCGGCCAGATGGCGCAGCAACTCGATTTGCAGCGCATCGGTCGGCGCGAAGTCGGCATGGCTGCCCTCCGACGGAAAGGCTGCGTAATAGCCCCCCTGCCAGACCATGAAGCCTTCTCCCAAGCCGGTGCCGGCGCCGATCACCGCGCGCACGCCAAATTCCTGCGGCGCGCCGGCTTGCAGAGTCGCCAGATCCCGGCTTTCCAGGGCCTCGATGCCGTAAGCCACGGCCTGAAAATCGTTGATCAATCGAACCTGCGGGATGCGGAATTCCGCTGCGATCGACGCCTCATCGATCCGCCATGGCAGGTTGGTGATGTTCGCCCGCCCTCCTTCAACCGGGCCGGCCACGCCAAAACAGGCGGCGGCAAGGGAGAGGGAGGGGAAATCGTTCAGGAAACCGGCGGCGACCTGTTCCAGGCTGGCGAATGAAGCGCTGTCGAAGCGCCGCTCGGCAAGCACGCCGCCACCGGCTTCGAACAGCCGAAGCAGCGTCTTGGTGCCGCCGACATCACCGGCGAGTAAGGTTTGCTTGATGGAAGTATTCATGGCCAGAATGATAAACTACTCTGCAAGATAATGCCGTGATCACAATACCAACACATCGAAGCGAGGCCACTAGGATCCGGCCTTGCTGCCGCGCTTCCGGAAGGCGAACCGCTTCCCCTGCTGGCAAACGCCTGGCTGATGCAATTGCGGATGACCTGGGATACGCTGAACAACGACTGGAACCAGTGGATGTTGGGCTCTACGGGCAGGAACGGCTATGACTTGCTGTCACGCCCGGGATTCGAGATGGCCTCGTGGAAGGAACTGGCGGCCGGGCTTGGCGGCTGGCGTTGGGCGCATCAGCAATCAGCTGAGCTTTATATTGCACTGCGTTACGCGCCAGACCCAAATACCGCCGACTTGCGACAGTTCAGGAAGCGAGGTAAGAGCCTTCAAGCCCAACCAGATTAAGTCTTGAAGCGCCCCACCAACGTTTGCAAGTCGTCGGCCAAGTGCTCAAGATTGCGCGCCCCAGACACCGCCTGTTCATTGGAGCGCGCACTTTCTCCTGCCATCGCGGCAATCGCCTCGACATTGGCCGCCACTTCGTTGCTCGCAGCACGTTGTTTCTCGGTGGCGGCGACGATACTGGCCAGTTCGCGACTAACCTCTCCCACCGAGCCACTGGCCTCGGACAGTACGATTGCCACATTCTCCAATGCATCCTGACTGCTGCTCAGATGCTTCAGGCCATTTTCGATGGAAACTTCCACGGTAGCGGACTGTTGTGCCAGCGCATGGGTCACCGCATCGATCTCGCTGGCTGAATGTGCCGATTTCTCGGCCAGCTTCCTGACCTCATCGGCCACCACGGCGAAGCCGCGCCCCTGCTCGCCGGCACGGGCCGCCTCAATAGCCGCATTCAATGCCAGCAGGTTGGTTTGCTCGGCAATATCCTTGACCTGACGGGTCATGGTGGTAATGGCCGCGGTGCTGCGCACGAACTCGTTGACCGAACCGGCAATTTCCCTGACGGCACTTTCCACCATATCAATTTCGCCCACCAGCGCAGACAGGCTCTCATTCCCCTGGTTGGCGCGCTCCAGACTTTCCTCGGCCTGATGCCCGACCTGCCCGGTGCTTTGTGCCACTGAAGCGATGCTACTGGCCATTGCTTCAACGGCGCCAGCAGTGGAAATGGATCTCTCGCTTTGCTGCGCGGCACTCTCGGCAATCTGCTGGGCATTGCCGGAAAGCTGCTTTGCTGCAACGGAGACCTGAGTAGCCGAGCCACTTACATGCCGGATCAGGGCGCTGAACTTCTCCATCACCTGGTTGAAGGATTGTGACGCCTCACCGATCTCGTCCGTATGTTCCACATCGAGGCGCCGGCTCAGGTCCCCTTCCCCCTGTGCAATGTCTCTCAGGCCATGGGTCATGTGCTCGAGCGGCCGGGTCACGAATTTGGTAATAAACAGGTAAATGAACAGGAGCAGCGGAATGCTCATCAGCACTGCCGCCGCAAAAATCTGGGTGCTGAAATCCCTTACCGCTGCGTTTTCCTTCTCCAGCGAGATGTTCATGCTCACCGCACCAAGCACGGTCCCGGCCGGCACCATGTGGCACATCAGGCAGTCCTTGCCTAGGTAGTTTTTCTGTGCAATCGCCGGGATCACGGCCCTCAGGCTCTCACCGAAGGAGTTTTGCTGAACCTGGTAATAGGGTTTGCCGGATTCCAGAACCTTCTTCTCGGTGTCATCGGTTTTCTGCTCGTCCGCCGAACCCGCGCCAAACTGCTTGGCCACAGCATCGCTGCGAATCACCCGCAGCGCCTTGATTTCGTCGGATTGCTTAATCTGGTCGAGATAGACCGCTCGCTGGGCAATGGTGCCGGTAATCATCATCCCGGTCAGGCTGGCCATGGTCATTTTGTGGACGCTGTTGGAGAAGTCTTCCGCCTGCTTGATCGCGGTTTCCCGGCTTTTCATCGACGCCCAGTAGATCATTCCAGACCAAGCCAGAACCAGCATCAACCAGATCACAATGACAAGCCGAACCCAGATCTTCATATTATTGAAACTGCTTATAGCCTTGTTCATGCTTCAAAATCCTCACGTCCATGAAATAACTTTGTCGTAATGCCCACTAGGCGGGCCGATTATAAACCCCTAGGCCGAATCGTGCATCGGATAATAAGATCCATAGGTCTGATAGTCAACGAGTGTTTGGAGACGCGCGTCCCCAGGCTTTAAGCAGCTTCAACTATCTCGACGGGGATGCCGGTCTCAACCCGGTCAAACAGGTCCAGGATATCTGCATTTTGCATCCGCACGCAGCCCTTCGAGCCGGGCACGCCCATCTCCGCTCCGTCCGGGGAGCCGTGGATGTAAATGTAGCGGCGCATGGTATCGACGCTGCCGAGCCGGTTCCTGCCCGGCTCGCAGCCTGAAAGCCAGAGAATACGGGTGAGTATCCAGTCGCGACCGGGAGATTGCGCGCCCAGTTCCGGCGTATAAACCTCTCCGGTCGGCCGGCGTTTGACGAACACGCTGTTGACGGGCTGACCCGCACCGATCTTGGCACGAATGATGTGCGACCCGCGCGGCGTGCAGTAGCTGCCGCTCTCCTCACCGACCCCATTCAGGGCAGTGGAGACGATATAACGCCTGATCAGCGCGTCCTGATCATCGAACAATTCCAGGGTTTGATCGGCAACGACTATCCTAATTCGCAACGTGATAACCCTTTCCGCGCCGCTGCGCAAAAAAATCACTCAACAGGCCGCCACATTCGTCCGCCAGAACCCCGCCCACCACCTCGGCATGGTGGTTTAGCCGGGTCTCGGCAGGGAGATCGATGATGCTGCCGCAAGCGCCGGTTTTTGGATCGGAAGCGCCGTACACCACCCGCTCGACACGAGCGTGGAAAATCGCCCCCATGCACATGACGCAGGGTTCCAGGGTCACGTAAAGGGAGCAACCGACCAGCCGGTAATTGCCGAGGCTCTCGGCGGCATCGCGCAAGGCCATGATTTCCGCATGGGCGCTGGGGTCGTGGCGCGAAATCGGCGCATTGAAACCGCGCCCGACAATCTCTCCATTTCTCACCACCACCGCCCCGACGGGCACCTCCCCCGCAGCCCAGGCATCGCGGGCAAGGGCGAGCGCATCGCGCATGAAACGCATATCCAATGAATCATCTTCCATAAGCAAATAAAACTATCACAGTTCCATGGGGATGGTCACGCCTTTGCCACCCGAAGTAAAATAGAAGGATTGCGAACAAGGACAAAATTGGCATATTAGGACCATCATTAGCATTAACCCAGAAAGCAGGAATACAACAAGTGCCAGAGTTACAACATCAAAACGACATTCTCCGCGCCAAACTGAATAGGGAAACGTCCAGGATTTCGTGGAAGGAATTGCTTCGTTTTTTTGCCGCCGGAACGGTCATTGCGGTTAGCGCGGAACTGGATTTGGTTGAAGTCGCCATTCAAATCTCGAATGACAACAAGGCGCTGATCGAACAATGGATGCTCGAGAAGCGAGTTGACAAGGTCTCCGATGCACAGGCGAAAGACTGGCTGGAAACAGATGCCACCTTGTGGGCAGTGGTGGTCAGGCCGTGGATATTGGTCCAGCAAGTCACCTCATAAACCAATCAAGCCCGCTCCGCGTTTCTGCTGCCGGGCCGCGGAGTCAGCCTTACGAAAAAGCGAGCGGGCGCTGGCTCGTTCTCACTCCCACTCTATCGTTCCGGGCGGCTTGCCGCAGATGTCGTAGACGACGCGATTGATGCCGCGCACTTCGTTGATGATGCGGTTGGAGACTTTCCCCAGCAGCGTGTAGGGAAGCTCTGCCCAGTGTGCGGTCATGAAGTCCTGGGTCTGCACTGCGCGCAGCGCGACGACGTAATCATAGGTACGACAGTCGCCCATCACCCCTACTGCTTTCACGGGCAGAAATACGGCAAAGGCCTGCGAGGTTTTTTCATACCAGCCCGAGGCGCGCAACTCCTCGATGAAAATGGCATCGGCACGGCGCAGCAGATCGGCGTACTCCGGCTTCACTTCGCCCAGGATGCGCACGCCCAGGCCGGGGCCGGGGAAGGGGTGACGGTAGACCATGTCATGGGGCAGGCCGAGCGCAACGCCGAGCTCGCGCACTTCATCCTTGAACAATTCCCGCAGCGGCTCCAGCAGCTTGAGATGCAGGGTATCAGGCAGGCCGCCGACATTGTGGTGCGACTTGATGGTATGGGCCTTCTTGGTCTTGGAACTGGCCGATTCGATCACGTCCGGGTAGATCGTCCCCTGCGCCAGCCACTTTGCGTTCGGCAGCTTTGCCGACTCGCTCTGGAACACCTCGACGAATTCGCGGCCGATGATCTTGCGCTTCTGTTCCGGGTCGGTCACACCCGCCAGATGCTTCATGAATTCCGCACCGGCATCGACGTGGATGACCTTGACGCCGAGATTATCGGCGAAAGTCTTCATCACCTGCTCGGCCTCATTCAGGCGCAGCAGGCCGTTATCCACGAACACGCAGGTGAGTTGCGTACCGATGGCGCGATGCAGCAGCGCGGCCACCACCGAGGAATCCACCCCGCCGGACAGTCCGAGGATGACTTCGTCCGACCCCACTTCGGAGCGAATTCTGCCGATCGCTTCCTCGACGTAATCCGGCATGTTCCAGTCGTAGCCGCAACCGCAGATGCCATGCACGAAGCGCTCGAACAGGGCCTTGCCCTGCAGGGTATGGGTCACTTCGGGGTGAAACTGCACACCGTAAAAATGGCGGGCTTCGTCGGCCATGCCGGCGATCGGCGTAGCCGCGTTGGAGCTGATCACCTTGAAGCCCGGCGGCAGTTCCGTCACCTTGTCGCCGTGGCTCATCCACACGTCGAGCAGGCCGTGACCTTCCTCGTTGATCCGATCCTGAATGTCGCGCAGCAGCGCGGAATGGCCCTGTGCGCGCACCTCGGCATAGCCGAACTCGCGATGCAACGCGTTTTCCACCTTGCCGCCCAATTGCGCCGCCATGGTCTGCATGCCGTAGCAGATACCGAGCACCGGCACGCCCAGATTGAACACGATATCCGGCGCGCGCGGTGTTTCCTCCTCGTAGACCGAGGACGGCCCGCCGGAGAGGATGATGCCCCGGGGGTTGAAATCACGGATGAACTGTTCGCTCACATCGTAGGGATGCAGTTCGCAGTAAACGCTGGATTCGCGCACCCGACGGGCAATCAGCTGGGTGTATTGGGAACCGAAATCAAGGATGAGGATTTTCTGGTGCATGGATGAGGAGGCCGGTAATGAGTGATGGGGAATGGGGAATGTCGGAGTAATGGGTGAGGCACCCATTACTCCTCTCTCATCACCCATTACTCGACGTGGTAGTTGGGCGCTTCCTTGGTGATCTGCACGTCGTGGACGTGAGACTCGCGGATACCCGCCGAACTGATCTCGACGAACTCGGCCTTGGCGTGTACCTCGGCGATGCTCGAACAACCCAGATAGCCCATGCTCGAACGCACGCCGCCGATCAACTGATGAATCACCGACAGCACACTACCCTTGTAGGGCACCCGACCTTCGATACCTTCCGGCACCAGTTTGTCGGCATTGGCTTCTGCTTCCTGGAAGTAACGGTCTTTTGAACCCTGCTGCATCGCACCGAGCGAACCCATGCCGCGGTAGGATTTGTAGGAGCGGCCCTGGAACAGCTCGATTTCGCCTGGGGCTTCCTCGGTGCCTGCGAACAGGCCGCCGAGCATCACGCAATCCGCACCGGCAGCGATCGCCTTGGAGATGTCGCCGGAATAGCGGATGCCGCCATCGGCGATTATCGGCACGCCGCTGCCTTTCAGCGCCTGCACCACATTGGCGATGGCCGTAATCTGTGGCACACCGACGCCAGCAACAATACGGGTGGTGCAAATCGAGCCCGGGCCGATGCCGACCTTGACTGCATCGGCGCCGTGGTCAACCAGCGCCAGAGCCGCCGATGCGGTGGCAATATTGCCGCCGATCACTTGGACCTGCGGGAAGTTGTCCTTTACCCACTTCACCCGGCTCAGCACACCTTGGGAATGGCCGTGCGCAGTATCCACTACGATCATATCCACACCCGCTTCAGCCAGCAGGGTAACGCGCTCCTCGGTACCCTCGCCCACGCCCACTGCGGCACCTACCCTCAGCCTGCCCTGGCTGTCCTTGCATGCCAGCGGATGCTCGGTGGATTTCTGAATGTCCTTGACGGTGATCAGACCACGCAGCTCGAAATCATTGTTGATCACCAACACCCGCTCCAGGCGGTATTTATGCATCAGCGTCATGGCTTCTTCGCGGCTGGCGCCTTCTTTGACCGTGATCAGGCGGTCTCGCGGCGTCATGATATTCTTGATCGGCTGATCGAGGTTGGTCTCGAAGCGCAGGTCGCGGTTGGTGATGATGCCGACCACATGACCGTTATCCACCACCGGCAGGCCGGAAATCTTGTGCTGGCGAGTCAGCACCAACACATCGCGGACCGTCATCTCCGGGGAAATGGTGATCGGATCCTTGACCACGCCGCTCTCAAAGCGTTTCACGCGGGCCACCTGCGCGGCTTGCGCGGCGGCGGTCATGTTCTTGTGAATAATGCCGACCCCCCCTTCCTGCGCCAGAGCGATCGCCAGGCGCGCTTCGGTGACGGTATCCATCGCCGCCGAAATCAAGGGGATGTTGAGGGAAATTTCTCGGGTAAGCCGCGTGGCGAGGCTTACGTCGCGGGGCAAAACGTTGGAATACGCAGGGACCAACAATACATCATCGAAGGTCAGCGCTTTCTGAATAACACGCATGTTTTTATCCTTGTTACCAAAGCGATATTATACAAGTTTCGGGCATCCCCGGTAAACCGGCTTCTCTAATTTTTACATTTACTTTGCCGACCTTATAAACCCGGTACGCTTGAACCATTGACGGGCGTATCGCGAAACGCTATGTTTAGCCACACAAAACAAATATCGAGGAGAGCAAATCATGCGTAACACCCTTATTACTATCATCACTTTCGGTTTCTTGCTGCTCAGCGGCTGTCAGAGCAGCGGTACGGTAAAACCCGACTCATCCGCCGCTATCACCCCGGCTGCCGAGGCCGCCAAACCCGCACTCTCCGAAGAAGCCAGGCAGGCACTCGCCAAGGCCGAAGCCGACGTCAAGGAGGCAAAAACCCAGAAAGCACTATGGACCACGGCGGAAGACGCCCTGAAGAAGGCACAAGAAGCCGCAGCCAAAGGCGACAGCGCGGCCACCCTGAAGCTTTCAAAAACCGCGAGCGAGCAAGCCCGCCTGGGGTTGATGCAAAAGAGCTACCCTCTAACCAAGTGAACCAAATGCCAATTATGCGACAATTTCTGACTATCGTTTCGATGCTGGCACTGGCGACTGCCGCACAAGCCGGGGTCACCCGATGGGTGGGTGCAGATGGTAAGGTGCATTATTCCGACCAACCTCCGCCACCCACCGCCAAATCGCAAAAAACCCTGGACCTGAAGACCAGTCCAGCCTTGCCCATAGCCGCACCCGATAGCAAGGACGGAGAAAAAAGCCTGGCGGAGAAGGATCTGGAATTCCGAAAACGCAGGGTTCAGGCGGAAGAGACCGCTGCCAAACAAGCCAAGGATCAGGAAGAGGCGAAAAGCAGAAAGGCGAACTGCGAGCAAGCACGCCATCAGGTGCAGGCCTTGCAGGGGGGGCAAAGGATCAGCAAATTCGACGAAAAAGGCGAACGCGTCTTTCTCGAAGACAATGACCGCGCGCAAGCCCTCGAGGCAGCGAAGAAGTCGGCGGACTCTTGGTGTAAATGAGATGAAACGATAAAAGCAGCTCAGCCACTGATAAACACGGATTAACACAGATAAAACAACACGCTGCTGAAATTTTCTGTTCATCCGAAAGGTGCGTCAGATGAGAATGGTAACTCATTGATAATCTGTGTACATCCGTGTTAATCCGTGGCTAAGTAGCCGTTTTTAACATGAAATCAGGTTGGGGCCGCTTCGGCATCCCCGGCTTCCTTCTTCATTTCCTTGCCTTCTGCCGCACGTTTCCTGCGGATTTCCTTCGGATCGGCAATCAGCGGGCGGTAAATCTCGATTCGGTCCTTATCCCGGAGTACGGCGTCAAGCTTGACTTGCTTGCCGTAAATCCCCACCTTGGCGCTGGCCAGGTCAATTTCCGGAAAATCCCGCAGGATGCCGGACCGCTCAATCGCCTCGGACACCACGGCACCCGACCTTATCTTCAAGGACAGGATCTCCTGTTTCTGTGGCAGGGCATACGCCACTTCCACCAAAATATCTTCACTCATGGCTCACCATATATGACTGCTGCACGTTGAACGAAAGCTTCGACAAAACTGTTTGCGATATGTCCGAAAACCGGACTGACCAGCTTCTCCATGATCTTGCTTGAGAATTCATAATGGAGTTTAAACTCGATCTTGCAGGCCGTCTCATCCAGTTCGACAAATCTCCAACTGCCCTCAAGATGGCTGAACGGGCCGTGGCGGAACTTCATTTCGATCAGGTGCGGCGCCTGCCGAATATTTTCGGTAGCGAAGCTTTGCTTGATATGATGATAGTCGATATGCACCGTCGCTTCGAGCGCTTCGTCGCTATGCCGCTGCACCTCCGTCCCGCCGCACCAGGGAAGGAAATTCGGATAATCCTCGATCCGATCGACCAGCACGAACATTTGCCGAGCCGAGTAAAAAACCAGCACGGATTTTTCCACTACTATCATTCAGTCTGCCGCTATCAAAAACTGTTAAAATACACGATTTCCCAGAGAAACTCACCAGAGAAATTCACCTGCCGATGAGCATCGCGCAAAACAAAAAAGCTTTTCACGACTACTTCATCGAGGAAAAGTATGAAGCCGGCATCGTCCTTGATGGCTGGGAGGTCAAGGCGATCCGCGCCGGGCGTACGCAACTCAAGGAAGCCTACGTCATCATCCGCGGCGGCGAACTCTATCTGCTCGGCTGCCATATCAGTCCGCTGCCGACCGCCTCCACCCACGTCAACCCCGACCCGGTGCGCACTCGCAAACTGCTGCTGCATGCCGAGGAAATCAGCAAGCTGATCGGCAAGGTGGAGCGATCCGGTTACACCCTCGTACCGCTGGACATGCATTTCGTCCGTGGCCGCATCAAGCTGGAAATCGGCCTGGCCAAGGGCAAAAAACAGCACGACAAGCGGGAAGCCGAGAAAGAGAAAGACTGGCAGCGCGAAAAACATCGCCTGTTGCGGAACAAATAACCTAAAAAAGCAGTTCAGCCACGGATTAACACGGATTTACACAGATTATCAATGAATTACCACTCTCACCCCAATCATTTTCTGGAGGAGGCGTGAACCCTCAACAACACATTGTTTTATCTGTGTTAATCCGTGTTAATCTGTGGATAAAAGAGGTTTGCAGAATGAAAGTTTTCGGATTCGCCGGTTACTCGGGCAGCGGCAAGACCACCTTGATCGAACAGCTGATTCCGCTGTTCGTGGCGCAAGGACTGAAGGTGTCCTTGATCAAGCATACCCACCACGATTTTACCGTCGATCAGCCGGGCAAGGACTCCTACCGCCACCGCGTTGCAGGCTGCAGCGAGGTGATGGTGACTTCGCAACATCGCTGGGCGTTGGTTCATGAGTTGCGCGATGAACCGGAACCGGGGTTGAGAGAACTGCTGGCGCGGCTTTCGCCCTGCGATCTGGTGCTGGTTGAAAGCTTCAAGAATGAGGCGATTGCCAAACTGGAGGTGCACCGCACTGTCATTGGCAAGCCGTTGCTTTTTCCCCATGACCCGAATATCGTCGCCATCGCCAGCGAGCTTCCCCTAGAAACGTTGCTGCCGCAATTCAGGCTAGACCAGCCGAAAAAAATCGCCGAATTTGTCTTGCAACAAACAGGTCTTATAAAACATGGATAAGAAACCGAACATGCTCAGCGCTGACGAGGCGTTGTCCTTTCTGCTGGCACGAGTGCGGCCAGCAAACAAAACCGAACAGATCGCTACCTCCGATGCGCTGGGGCGGGTACTTGCCGAACGCCTGACTTCGGCGGTCAACGTTCCTCCGCTGGACAACAGCGCCATGGATGGCTACGCGGTGCGAATTGCCGACCTCATGAACGCATCGACCCGACTACGGGTGACTCAGCGCATCCCGGCCGGCACAGTCGGGCAGCCGCTGGAAGCCGGCCAAGCCGCCAGAATTTTCACCGGGGCGCCAGTGCCGGCAGGCTGCGACGCAGTGGTGATGCAAGAATATTGTGGCGTCGAAGGTAATACGGTAACCGTCAGCAAACATCCCAAAACGGGCGAGAATATCCGCCGTTCCGGCGAGGACATTGCTGCCGGAGCCGAGATTCTTCCCGCCGGCATCAGGTTGCGCCCTCAGGAAATGGGGCTGGCAGCATCGGTCGGCATTGCAACCCTGCTTGTTTACCGTAAGCTGAAAGTTGCCACTTTCTTTACCGGCGATGAAATCGTCATGCCCGGGGAGTCCCTCAAGCCAGGCCAGATCTACAATTCCAACCGCTTCGTACTGACCGGCCTGCTACAGGCGCTGGGCTGTGAAGTCATTGATCTGGGGATCGTGCCGGATGACTTCACCGCTACCGTGAAGGTGCTCGAAACCGCTACAGCCGGAGCGGACCTTATCATCACTAGCGGCGGCGTCTCCGTGGGCGAGGAAGACCATGTCAAAGCCGCAGTGGAAGCGGTAGGCAAGCTCGATTTGTGGAAAATCGCGATCAAGCCGGGCAAGCCGCTGGCTTTTGGCGAGGTCGGCACGGTGCCATTCATCGGCCTGCCGGGCAATCCAGTCTCGGCTTTTGTCACCTTTTGCCTGTTCGTGCGACCGTTCATTTTGCGCAGCCAGGGCATTACTGCCGCTGTCCCGCAAGCCTTCTCGCTGAAGGCCGATTTCGACTGGCTGAAACCCGACAAACGCCGCGAATTTCTGCGCGCCCGGTTGCACACGGCGGAAAATGGCGAAGTCGAAGTCCAGCTCTACCCGCACCAGGGTTCCGGCGTCCTGACGTCCACCGTCTGGGCCGATGGCCTGGTGGAAGTGCAGGAAGGAACGCCGATCCAACGCGGCGAGACCGTCAAATTCCTGCCTTTCTCCGGATTGCTCAACTAACATCTAAGGAGGCCCGCATGATCACCCTGCTTTATTTCGCCCGTCTACGCGAAGCCTTCGGCCTTTCCGCCGAGCAGGCGAACCTGCCTGCCGATGTCGCCGATGTCCGATCACTGACTGAATGGCTGCGCCAGCGGGGCGGCGCATGGCAGGAAGAGCTTGCCCAGGACAAACCAGTACGCATGGCCGTCAATCAAGACATGGCTGCCCCGGACACAGCCGTGCGTGATGGCGACGAAATAGCTTTCTTCCCACCCGTGACGGGAGGCTGAAATGCCGGTACGCGTGCAAACCGAAGATTTCGACCTCGGCGCGGAAATCCTTAATCTGCGCCGGGGTAATACTGGAATCGGCGCAGTCGCCAGCTTCGTCGGCCTGGTGCGCGATCTGAACCACAACACCACGGTTACCGAAATGACCCTGGAACACTACCCCGGCATGACGGAAAAAGCATTGACCGAAATCGTGGAGGAAGCGAAGCGGCGCTGGAATATCATCGATGCGCTGGTGATCCACCGCATCGGCCCACTCAAACCCACGGACCAAATCGTGCTGGTAGCGGTCAGCAGCGCGCATCGTGGCGACGCCTTCGCCGCCTGCGAATTCATCATGGATTACCTGAAGACCCGGGCACCGTTCTGGAAGAAAGAGCAGACCGAAGAGGGCGTACATTGGGTGGACGCGCGTGAAAGTGACGAAACAGCGGCACAACGCTGGGCTGCGCCATCAGCCTGATTTACCCGGGTTAACTTGAAAAAATAGGCATTCTCCGCTAAAGTTCCATCAGTTCATGCCGTTATCCTTACCATAAATCGGATAACCGCTAATGGATCGCGAGGCGTCAATGACGTTATCGAAAAACGATCTGCAACCCGAAGGAATTAACTTTGAAGATCGATGCCTCCGTAAAATCGCCGACCAGTAGCGGCGTCAAAGAAACCGCGCCACGCGCCTCGAAGGCGGGGACGGGCGCGCCGACTGCCGCACCGCAAGGAAAATCAAGCTCGCAGGACAATGTCCGGATCACCGCACTTTCATCGCAGCTTCAAGCCATGGAAAGCAGCATGGACAACGTGCCGGTGGTTGATAGTGCACGCGTGGAAGCAATCAAACTGGCCATTAGCGAAGGGCGCTTCAAAATCAACCCGGAAGTCATTGCAGACAGCCTGCTGGCAACAGTTAACGACCTGATGCAGAACCAGAAGGGCTGATATTGACAGTCAACCCGGCAATCGCCTCTCCCTCCGATTTAGTCAAGAACCTGGAAGCAGAATTACGAGTATTCCAGGACTTCATCCAAGTATTACAAACCGAGCAGGATACTCTGGTTCAGGGCAATGTTGACCCCCTCCTCGAACTGGCCCGAATCAAATCCGAAAAAGTGGTGTTGCTGTCGCAGCTTGCCGAGAGCCGCGCCCGTTTCCTCAGCGCGCAGGGTTACTCCCAGGAACATGGCGGCATGACAAAGTGGATGCAGCAGCAGCGCGATGGAGGAAATCCACAAATTGCCAAACTCTGGCAGCAACTACTGACACTTGCGGAAAACGCCCAGCAACTCAATCAGATCAACGGCGGCATGATCGACACCCGACTCAGGAACAACCAGCAAGCACTTGCCATCCTTCAAGTAGCGGCCAATCAGAGCGCGCTGTATGGGCCGGACGGCCAGACCCAGGCTCTAGGTTTGGGGAGACCGATTGGCAAGGTTTAAGAGGGCTGCTTAGGGCGCCTTGGTAGTGCGAATTCCCTCCGGCACAGCCTTGGATACCTGGCTGGCAAGCGGAATGTCTGTAATTTTCTCCTGCTGTTCCGACAGAATCATGATTGTCACTCGGCGGTTCCGTGCGCGCCCTTCCGGCGTGCTATTGGTGTCAACCGGACGAAACTCCCCATAACCCACGGCGACCAGACGCTCGGGCGGCGCCCCGCTCTCTGCAAGCAGGCGTACCACACTGCTTGCACGTGCGGTCGACAGCTCCCAGTTGGACGGGAAAGCTGCGGTGTTTATCGGTGTGTTATCGGTAAACCCTTCCACCTGAACGTCATTTGGTACCTGCGCCAGAACACGCCCCACTGCGCGCAGCGCCTTGACCGACCCCGGCTCCAGGGACGCCTGGCCTGAAGCAAACAGCACACTGGCATTGATCTCGATCGCGATGCCGTGAACGCTTTGGCTGACCCTGACCTGGCCCTCTTTCACCAAGGGTTCCATCGCCTTGAGAATATCCATGGCGACACCTTTCATCTTCTCCGTTTGCTGTTTCTGACGGGCTTCAAAGACGGGGTCAGGTTTGCGCACGAAAATCGTTTGTTTCAGGACCAGAGCCTGAGCGGTACTCGACGCTCCCTTGGTTGATGCATCGATCCGCAGTGCGGGTGCAATCGGCGTGGTGGCGGTCGGTGCGTTCTTGAAGGCGTTGACCAGGGAATCGCTCAGCACCCGGTATTTGCCCTCATTAACCTGGGAAATCGAGTACATCACGACAAAAAAGGCGAACAACAGGGTAATGAAGTCGGCGTATGACACCAACCAGCGCTCGTGGTTCTCATGCTCTTCGTGCTTCTGTCTGCGCGCCATCGTACACCGCCGCCGGAAGTGGCTCTAAATGACTAAATGATGTAACCCTGCAATTTTGATTCGATCACGCGGGGATTCTCGCCGTTGGCAATGGATACCAGGCCTTCAATCAGCATCTCGCGCATCACCACTTCCTGCTCGATAAGGTATTTGAGCTTGCTGAACATCGGCAGGAAAAACAGGTTGGCCGATCCCACGCCGTAAACGGTGGCGACGAAAGCCACGGCGATACCTCCGCCCAGTTTGGATGGGTCGCTCAGGTTCTCCATCACGTGAATCAAGCCGAGCACCGCACCCAGAATGCCAATGGTAGGGGCATAGCCGCCCGCAGCCTGCCAGACTTTCGAAGCATCCAGATGATGTTTCTCATAAGTGGAAATTTCCACCTCAAGCGCGGCTCGAATTTTCTCCGGTTCGCCGCCGTCCACCAGCATTTGCAACCCTTTTTTGGTGAAGGCGTCCTGCAGCTCATCCAGTTGCGACTCCAGCGCCAACAATCCACCCTTGCGCGCAATGTTGCTCCAGTTCAGCACCTGCTCGATCAATAACTGCGGGACCGCCCTGGGTGGCCAGATTATCCATTTGGCCAGCCTCATGCCCTCAAAAAAAATCTTGGACGAACTCTGCAGCATGATGGCGCCCGTCGTGCCGCCGAGGACGATAACGAATGCTGTCAACTGCAGCAGGGAATTGATATGTCCCCCCTCCAGAACCTGGCCGCCAATAATCGCGGTAAAAGCCAGCAAAATACCGAATATGCTGACTAGATCCATCTGTCTGCTCCGTCGTTAATGCTCCACCCCATGCACCGTTTGCCTTCCATTTTCACAGCCATTCCTTCAACTTGCTGCGCAAGCGTGCCATGGCCTGGCTATGCAGCTGACACACGCGCGATTCGCTAACACCCAGCACCTCGCCGATTTCACGCAGATTCAGCTCTTCCTCGTAGTACATCGCCATCATCAGCTTCTCGCGCTCTGGCAGCATGCTGATTGCCTCGATCAGTTTTGCCCGGAACCTTCCGTCCTGCAGTTTAACGAACGGTTCGGCAGAGTCGTCGGCACAGTGGCGCTCGAAGAAGTCCTCGTCCTCGCCGTTCTGCAAGTCCTCGTAATGCAGCAACTGACAACCACGCGCGTCCAGCAGCATCTGCTGGTAGTCACCCAGACTCACGTGCAGCTCGTCGGCCACCTCACGCTCGGTCGGAGCGCGGCATACGCGCTGCTCCAAAGCATTCATTGCCATTTCGATCTGACGTAGCGTTTTCCGCGCCGAGCGCGGCAACCAGTCGCATTGCCGCAATTCATCCAGCATTGCGCCGCGGATACGCTGCACTGCATAGGTCTCGAACTGCGCGCCCTGCGTGTCGTCGTAATTGCTCACTGCATCAAGCAGGCCGATCATGCCTACCTGAATCAGGTCATCGACCTGAACGCTGGCAGGCAGCCTCGCCATCAGGTGATAGGCAATGCGCTTGACCAGCGGAGCATGTTGGACGACGTATTGATTTTTCTCCAGTCCGGTTTTGGCGTACATAGCGCAATTCTATAGGCGAAAGCCCCCCGCCGCCATCCGGCTGCTCTGAATCAGGCGCTGCATGAATGCTTCCAAGCGCCCGTCCTCGCCCGATGGTTGCGGCCACTGCTCCATGGTTTCCGCCAAGTCCCTGAGCGCTTTGGCCGATTCGGTGACGGGAAATGCTTCCACTACCGGCCGACAAATCCGGGCGGCCTGCCTGAGCTTCTCGTCAAACGGCACATAGCCCATGAAATCGAGGGATACATCGAGGAATCGCACAGCCACTTCAGCCATGTTATCGTACAGCGCCCGCGCCTCCTGCTCGTTCTTGACCTTGCTGGCCAGGATATGGAAACGGTGAATGGCAAAATTCTGATTGAGCACCTTGATCAGGGCATAGGCGTCTTTAATCGAAGAAGGATGCGGGGACACCACGATCACGATTTCCTGCGACGCCAAAGAAAGCGGCAAGACATTGCTCGCAAACCCGGCAATGGCATCCACCAGCACCACGTCCACCGTTTTCGACAGCTGACGGAATGACTGTACCAGCCAATCCTGATCTTCCTGCCCCAGTTCTCCCAGCACTCGCAGTCCATTGCCGGCGGAAACGATACCTACCCCCTCCGGTCCGCGCAGCATCACCTCATCCAGCGTCTTTTCGCGCCGGATCACGTGCATCAAGTCGTAGCGTGCGGTGAGGCCTAGCAGCGTTTCTGTGCTACCTTTGCCCTGCTGCTCGTCCAGCACCAGCACATGTCGACCACGCTTGGCCAATGCCACGGCAAGGTTGACGACAATATTGGTTTTTCCGACCCCGGTCCTGCCGCTAGTCAGCGTCACCACCCGCACCGAATCCCGTGCCAGCAGACGACGCAACCCCTCGGCTTGATCCTGCAGGACATCAGCCACGTAGCGCTCCCACGTCACGCTTTGCTTCCGTGTAGCCGGTCGACTCTACACCAGCCAACCCGCCGGCCGCCGCCATAACCAATGGATATTCTGCTTCCAGCGGGGTAAACGGCGAATCTCCCTGGACGGGTTTCAAGACCCGATCCACCAGATAAACCGGATTTGGGAGGTGCAGGTCCTCCGGCACACGCTGTCCATTGGCAACATAATGGAGCATCAATTTGTGGCGGATCACCACGTCCAGCGCAGGGCCAATACTGATCGCCTCATCGATTTTTGTCAGGATGCAGCCATCCATATCATCCTTCTTGTAGGAACGGACAACGTCTTCAAGTGTGCTGCCCTGCCCGTTGGCGGAAAGCAGCAATAAGCGCTTGATGCTGCGTCCGGCGCCGGACAGAAGTGCCACCTGCTCGGAAAGGCGGCGATCGCGCTGGCTCATGCCGACCGTGTCGATCAGGATCAGGTGCTTGTTCTGCAGATCGGACAGGGTGAGTTGCAAATCGGCCTCATCCTTGATCACGTACACCGGTACGCCGAGTATCTTGCCGTAAATGCGCAACTGCTCGTGAGCACCGATCCGGTAGGTGTCGGTAGTGATCAGTGCCAGACTGGCCGGACCATGTTTCAAGGTGCAGCGCGCCGCCAGCTTCGCCACGGTGGTGGTCTTGCCGACTCCAGTGGGTCCGGTCAACGCATAGACTCCACCGCGCTCGACAATATCGTCGCCCGCCTTCACGACATGCAGGTTGTGCATCAGTGCCGCCTTCAGCCAGCGCAGGCTTTTTTCCAGATCATAGCCGGTCGGCATTTTATCCAGCAGCTGGCGCGATAACAACGGGCTGAACCCCACGCTCAGCATGTGGCGCAATGCCTCGACCTTGGCGGGTTCTCCTCGTTGCAGCTCGCCCCAGGCAAAGCCTGACAGCTGGCCTTCCAGCATTCCACGCAGAAACTTGATTTCGCGGATGATTTCCTGAGTCACCAGATCCGGGGAAGCATCCTTGCTCTCCGTTTCCACCACGGCCGGCTTGCCCTTTTCCTGCAACTCGGCGATTTGTGATCGTGAAATCGTAGAAGATACGGCAGTGGGCTGCGGAGGTGGCGTGGGCTCGGCACGGGTGAAAAATTCTGCAGGCATCGGCCGCGCCTTGGCTGGGGGCGGGCTCACCGGGTTGCCGGCAAGGGATGAGACATCCATATCTGCCACCGCCATGATCTCGATACCGCCCGCCACCTGGCGGTTGGACAGGATGATGGCGTCGGCACCCAGTGCGTCCCTGACTTGGCGCAGGGCCTCGCGCGTGGAGCTGGCATGAAATTTCCGGACGTTCATCCCCTACCCCCCAATACGGCGGTCACTCTAATGGTTTTGGTATCCGGCACTTCGGCATGAGAAATGACCTTGAGTTGCGGCACAGCGCGCCGCAAGAAGCGCGACATCAGGCCACGCAACGGCGCCTGCACCAGCAGTACGGCCGGCAGGCCGATCTGCTCCTGGCTCTGCGCCACGGCCTGCGCCTGTGCCAGCAAGTTTTCTGCCAGACCGGGCTCCAGTCCGGCACCTTCAGCGCCCGACGTCTGAGTCGCCTGCATCAGAATACCCTCCAGGCCAGGGTCCAGCGTAATGACTTGTAATTCATTTGTGCCCGGATAAATTTGCTGGATGATAGCACGTCCCAGCGCGACACGAACCAGAGACGCCAGCTCTTCGACGTTTTGCGTACGCGGCGCATGCTCGGCGAGGGTTTCGATGACAGTACGCATGTCGCGGATATGCACGCCCTCTTCCAACAGGCTTTGCAAGACGCGGTGCAACGTAGAAAGGGATAAGAGCTTCGGCACCAGTTCCTCGATCAGCTTGGGCGATTCCTTCGCCAGATGATCCAGCAGTTGCTGCACTTCCTCGCGACCCAACAGTTCAGCGCTGTGCGACTGAATGATGTTGGACAGATGGGTTGCAATCACCGTGCTGGCATCCACCACGGTGTAACCGAAAGTTTGCGCCTGCTCACGCAGTTCAGCCTCAATCCAGACAGCGGGGAGACCAAAGGCGGGGTCGCGAGTGGGCGTGCCGGCCAAGCTGCCAAGCACCCGACCGGGGTTGATCGCCAGAAACATGCCGACATAAGCCTCTCCCCGCCCCATCTCGACGCCCTTCAAGGCAAGACGGTAGCCATTTGGCTTGAGTTCCAGGTTGTCGCGGATATGCACGGCCGGGACCACGAAACCCATTTCGTGAGCAAATTTCTTGCGAATGCCGCGAATACGTCTCAGCAGCTCTCCATCCTGATTCCGGTCCACCAGGGGGATGAGGCGATAGCCAACCTCCAGCCCCAGAATATCCACTGGCATCACATCATCCCAGCTCACTTCGACCGGCTCGGTCGGTGCCTGTAGCTGTGCCGTAACCTCAAGCGCCACGGGTTGCCGCGCGCGCTGTTCAATGTAATAGGCTGCGCCGGCAAGCATGGCCGCCAGCGTCAGGAAGGAGAAATGGGGCATGTTCGGAATCAGGCCCATTACGCCAATAATCGTGGCGGTAATGTAGAGCACCAGGGGCTGGTTGAACAACTGGCCGAGAAGTTGGGTGCTCAAATCCTCGTCGGTAGAAACGCGACTCACCACGATGCCCGCCGCAGTCGAGATTACCAGGGCGGGAATCTGCGCCACCAAGCCGTCTCCGATGGTGAGCAGAGTGTAGTTGTTGGCAGCAGTGGCGAAATCCAGGTTGTGCTGCAGCACGCCTATCGCCAACCCGCCGATGATCATGATCAGCATGATCAGAATGCCGGCGACGGCATCGCCGCGCACGAACTTGCTGGCGCCGTCCATCGAGCCGAAGAAATCCGCCTCCTGGGAAATGATAGAGCGGCGTGTTCGGGCTTCATCCTCGCCGATAAGTCCGGCGTTGAGATCAGCGTCGATCGCCATCTGCTTGCCGGGCATGGCATCCAGAGTGAAGCGCGCGCTGACTTCGGCAATCCGTCCGGCACCCTTGGTGATCACCACGAAATTGATGATCACCAGGATAATGAACAAGATAATGCCGACGGTGTAATTGCCTCCTACCAGGAAATGACCGAAGGCCTCGATCACCTTGCCAGCGGCGTCGGGGCCGGTGTGCCCTTCGAGCAGCACGATCCGGGCTGAAGCGACGTTGAGCGACAGCCGCAGCAACGTGGTCACCAGCAACACGGTGGGAAATACGGCGAATTCGAGCGGCTTGGTGGTATACAGGCTGACCAGCAGCACGATCATCGCCAGGGCGATGTTGAAAGTAAACAGCAGGTCAAGCAGGATTGGTGGCAGCGGCAGGATCATCATGCCCAGAATCATGATGATCAGGATCGGGCCGGCCAGTTTGGTCAAGCTCAGGCCGCCCGGTAAGTTCATTCCATCAACCCTGGCGTTCATGCGATTTCACTTTCCGGGTCCAAGCCCGGCGGCACCGGCAGGCTCCGTGGCGGCTGAGGCGGCACACCCCCACCTACCTCATAGCTGCGCAGCTGGTAGACATAGGCCAGCACTTCGGCTACCGCCGTATAAAGCGCGGCCGGAATTTCCTCGCCCAGCTCGCCATGGCGGAAAAGGGCTCGGGCCAGAGGCGGCGCCTCCAGAATCGGGATATGATGCTCCTCGCCCAACTCCCTGATGCGGGCCGCTATCAGCGCAGAACCCTTGGCAACGATGACCGGTGCACCCATCAGCTTGTCCTGGTAGCGCAACGCCACGGCATAATGGGTCGGGTTGGTGACGATCACGTCGGCCTTGGGTACTTCCGCCATCATGCGACGACGCGCCATCTCGCGCTGCATCCGGCGAATTTGCGCCTTGACTTCGGGCGAGCCTTCCGACTCCTTGTTCTCCTGTCGCACTTCCTCTTTGGTCATCTTCAGCTTGCTGGAGTGATCCCACAACTGGAAGGGCACATCGATCGCCACGATCAGTATCATCGAACTGACGATAGTCAGGAAGGTCACGCCAAGCAGGCTGCCCAAATGAGCAATGCTTTGATTGACCGATTCACCCGCCAGAGAAAACATCGCTTCCTTATGATGCATGATTACCCAGTAGGCGACGCCTCCAATCAGTGCCGACTTGCCCAGGGCCTTGACCAGCTCGACCAAGCTGTTCCGGGAAAACAGGCGGCCGAGGCCTTTAAGCGGATCGATGCGGCTGAAGTCGGGTTGCAATGCCTGGAAGGAAAACAGCCAGCCGCTCAGCACCATCGGTGCAAAAATTGCGGCTACAACCATCAACAGGATAAAAGGAAGAAAAGCAATGAGGGCGCTCAATGACAGTTGATGAATGCGGGCCAGCATCATCAGGGGGTCGAATGCCGCCGCCCGGTCCAGCATCAGGCCGCCACGCATCACCCCAGCCAGGCTGTCCATCAGTTGCGGACCCATCACCATTAAGCCAGCGCCGGCAGCGATCAACACGGTGAATGTCGATAGTTCGCGGGAACGGGCAACTTGCCCCTTCTCGCGGGCCTGCTCTATGCGTCGCGATGACGCAGGTTCTGTTCGTTCTAAATCGCTGTCTTCCGCCATTTATCCCCCTCGGCTGTAGGGCAGCGCAGGTAGCACATCTGGTGTGCAGTTTACATCATTTCCACCAGATATAGTAGGGGAGCAGGTTTTTTATCGGATTGCGAAGCTTGCCAGTAATGGCAAGATAATGCGAGGGAAGCGAGTCATTCGGTCTCGTCTATCCAGGCCATCTGGATCGCTTCGAGAATTTTCTCGCTGGATTTGTCCGGGTCGTCATCAAAATCGGTCAACTCGGTAACCCAACGGTGCAAATCGGTAAAGCGGACATAGCGGGGATCCACTTCGGGAAACTTTTCGTAAAGCTCGATGGCAATATCCAGCGTATCGGTCCACTTCATGATGTCCTCCGTCAGTGTTGCTCGCTGGCCAGATTGATGGTGTATTTCGGAATTTCAATCACCAGATCCTGGTCCTTGACGATCGCCTGGCAGGAAAGGCGCGAGGCCGGCTCCAGCCCCCAGGCCTTGTCCAGCATATCCTCTTCCAGTTCCTCGGCGGGATCCAGCGATTCGTAGCCTTCGCGCACCACCACATGGCAGGTTGTGCAGGCGCACGCTTTTTCGCAGGCATGCTCGATTTCGATGCCGTGCTCAAGCAGGGTATCGCAGATGGATACACCGGGCTTCGCCTCGATCAATGCGCCATCGGGGCAGAGTTGCTCGTTAGGTAGAACTATCAGTTGGGGCATGGTTTAAATCTCAAGTTCTTCCAGTTTATGGCCGGTCAGTGCCTTTTGCACGCTCTGGTCCATGCGTCGTCCGGCAAACATCTCGGAAATATGGTTCAGGCGTTCGACCTGCTCTTTGATTAGCTGATGGTTGACCCCTTCCAGGGCTCGGTGCAGCGCCGCCATTCCTTCATCGATCTCGGCGCGTTCCGCAGCGCTGAGCAGACTGTCGCCGTTTTCGTTGAGCGCCGCCTCGATCGCCTCAATCAGGCGCCCGGCCTCGACCTGCTGCTCGCGCAAGGCGCGCGCAGCCATGTCGGCCTTGGCATTTTCCTGAGAGGTGAGCAGCATTCGGGTAATTTCGTCATCGCTGAGGCCGTAGGACGGCTTCACCACAACTGAAGCCTCCACCCCGCTGCTTTTTTCACGCGCGGACACACTGAGCAGACCATCCGCATCCACCTGAAAAGTGACACGGATCCGCGCCCCGCCCGCCACCATCGGCGGGATGCCGCGCAGTTCGAATTTGGCCAGGGAGCGGCAGTCGCTCACCAGTTCGCGTTCGCCCTGCACCACGTGGATGCTCATCGCGGTCTGGCCGTCCTTGTAGGTGGTGAATTCCTGGGCGCGCGCCACGGGGATGGTGGAGTTGCGAGGAATGACCTTCTCCACCAGTCCGCCCATGGTTTCCAGACCCAGGGAAAGTGGAATCACATCGAGCAACAGCCAGTCGTCGTCGGAACGGTTACCGGCCAGCACATTGGCCTGGATCGCCGCTCCCAGCGCAACCACCTTGTCCGGGTCGAGATTGTTGAGCGGCTCCTGACGGAAAAACTGCCCAACCGCACGCTGGATCTGGGGCATGCGCGTCGCCCCGCCCACCATTACCACTCCCTTTACGTCTTCAGGCTCCAACCCGGCATCGCGCAGGGCTTTTCGAGTGGGTGCCAGCGTCTTGTTGACCAGGCTGCTGGTGATATCGATAAAAGTTTCAGAGGTGAGCGTGAGATCCACCATTTCACCGGTACCAAGAACCGCCGTGATGCGCACTTCAGGACGGAGAGTCAGGTCTTCCTTGGCTTCGCGCGCGCGGGTCAGGAGCAGGCGAGCATCCTGCGGCTTCACGCCGGACAACTTAGCCTGCTCAAGTACCCAGCAATAGATGCGGTGGTCGAAATCGTCGCCGCCCAGGGCGGAGTCGCCGTTGGTCGCCAACACCTCGAACACGCCTTTGGACAAACGCAGTATGGAAATATCGAAAGTGCCGCCGCCCAGGTCGTAAACGGCGTAGACACCTTCAGCCGCATTATCCAGCCCGTAGGCGACCGCCGCCGCGGTAGGTTCGTTGAGCAGGCGCAGCACATTGAGTCCGGCCAGCCGGGCCGCGTCCTTGGTGGCTTGGCGCTGGGCGTCGTCAAAATAGGCTGGCACCGTGATCACCGCTCCCACCAGATCTCCGCCCAGCGCCTTCTCGGCACGATCGCGCAGCACTTTGAGGATCTCGGCTGACACCTCGACCGGGCTTTTTACGCCGGCCACGGTCTTGAGCTGCACCATGCCGGGCGCATCGACGAACTGATAAGGCATGCTGCCGGCATCGGGCAGGTCGCGCAGCCCCCGGCCCATGAAGCGTTTCACCGAAACAATGGTGTTGTGGGGATCCCGGCTTTGCATCGCCTGCGCGGGATAGCCGACATCGGTACTGCCGTCCTCGTGATAGCGCACCACCGAAGGCAACAATCCACGGCCATTCTCGTCATGCAGTACAACGCTCATACCGCTCCTGACCGTTGCCACCAGGGAATTGGTCGTGCCCAGGTCTATCCCCACCGCCAGCCGATGCTGGTGTGGCGCGGTGCTCATACCGGGTTCTGCGATCTGCAACAAAGCCATTATGCGTCCAAAGCCTCCAGCGCGTAGTTGATTTCCTCGCGCAATTTTTCCATGAATTTAAGCTCGCGTACAATTTCCGCAGCCTTCGGGTAATTCTTTTCCTTATCCAGCAAATCAGCCAGCTGGTGCTGCTGCGCCTGAATCTCGGCGCGCAGCTGCCCGCTCAAATGCTCCAGTTCGGGCGCATCCTTGGCCGCCCTGGCTTCGCCGATCGCCTCGCGCCACTCCATCTGCTGCATCAGGAAGGCGGGCGACATCGCCGTATTGGTTTCCTCGTGGAGCTCGACGCCGTTCAAATGCAGCAAATAACGCGCCCTGCCGAGAGGCTGTCTGAGTGTCTGGTAAGCCTCGTTGGCCTGCGTCGACCATTGCATCGACAACCTGCGCTCGGCATCGGAAAGGTGCGCGAACTTGTCAGGATGGATCTGGCTCTGGATGTCGCGATAAGCCTGCTCCAGCTGGATCGGGTCGATCTGGTAGAGCGGTGGAATACCGAACAGCTCGAAATGGTTCTTGCTGAAATCAAAATTCATTGCGCGCCGTTCATGCATCCGTCTAGAAGCCGACGCTCTCGCCGCAACCGCACGAGCTCTTGACGTTGGGGTTGTTGAACTTGAAGCCCTCGTTCAGTCCTTCGCGCACGAAATCCAGCTCGGTGCCTTCAAGATAAACTAGGCTCTTCGGATCAACGAGAACCTTCACGCCGAAGCTTTCGAATTGGTTGTCGGTGTCGTTGAATTCATCGGCGAATTCCAGCGTATAGGCCATGCCGGAACAACCGCTGGTGCGCACGCCCAGACGCAAACCCACTCCCTTGCCGCGTTTTGCGATGTAGTTCTTGATATGGGTGGCGGCCTTCTCAGTCAGGGTAACTGCCATGCTCTATCTCCTTAAACAGTGCAATCCGAACCTTTGCAGGCGGCGGTTTCAACCAGCTCGCCATGCTTGGCCTTGTAATCGGCCACAGCCGCCTTGATGGCGTCTTCCGCCAGCACTGAGCAGTGAATCTTCACCGGCGGCAACGCCAGCTCTTCCGCAATCTGGGTGTTTTTGATGGTGAGCGCCTCGTCCAGGGTCTTGCCCTTGACCCACTCGGTCACCAGCGAGCTCGATGCGATCGCCGAACCGCAGCCATAGGTTTTGAACTTCGCGTCCTCGATCACCCCGTCCTTGTTCACCTTGATCTGCAGCTTCATCACGTCGCCGCAGGCGGGCGCCCCAACCATGCCGGTGGCAACACCTTCGTCGTCCTTGCCGAAAGTCCCGACATTACGGGGATTTTCATAGTGATCCAATACTTTTGTGCTGTAAGACATTTTAACCTCCTGTAATTAATGCGCGGCCCACTGTACGGTACTTAAATCGACACCTTCCTTGAACATGTCCCACAGTGGAGACATTTCGCGCAAACGGCCGATCTTCGCCTTCACCAGATCAATCGCAAAGTCGATCTCTTCTTCGGTGGTAAAACGACCGATGGTGAAGCGGATCGAGCTGTGCGCCAGTTCGTCGCTGCGGCCCAGGGCGCGCAGCACATAAGAAGGTTCCAGACTCGCGGAAGTACAGGCAGAGCCGCTGGAAACTGCGAGTTCGCGGATCGCCATGATCAGCGATTCACCCTCGACAAAGTTGAAGCTGATGTTGAGGTTATGCGGCACCCGTTGTTCCATGTCGCCATTGACATGCGCTTCCTCGATTTGCGACAGCCCTTTGTAGAGCCGGTCGCGCAGGTAGCGAATGCGCTCGTTCTCGGTGGCCATTTCTTCACGCGCGATGCGGAATGCCTCGCCCATGCCGACGATCTGGTGCGTCGCCAAAGTCCCGGAGCGCAGCCCGCGTTCGTGGCCGCCGCCGTGCATTTGAGCTTCCAGCCGTACGCGCGGCTTCCTCTGCACGTACAGCGCACCGATGCCCTTCGGGCCATAGGTCTTGTGGGCGGAGAAGGACATCAGATCGACCTTAAGTTTGGCCATATCTATCGTCACCTTGCCGGTGGCTTGGGCGGCATCCACATGGAAAAGCACGCCCTTGGCACGGCAAACCTCGCCCAGCGCGGCGATATCCTGAATCACCCCGATCTCGTTGTTGACCAGCATGACAGAGGCGAGAATGGTGTCAGGGCGCAGGACAGCCTTGAATTTCTCCATATCCACCAGGCCGTTTGTTTCCGGCATGAGATAGGTAACTTCGTAGCCCTCGCTCTCGAGGTGGCGCATGGTATCGATCACCGCCTTGTGCTCGGTCATCACCGTGACCAGATGCTTACCCTTTCCCTTGTAAAAGTGCGCGGCACCCTTGATGGCAAGGTTGTTCGATTCGGTTGCGCCCGAGGTCCAGATGATTTCCTTGGGATCGGCACCAACCAGCGCGGCAACCTGCTCGCGCGCCTCCTCAACGGCTCTTTCCGCTTCCCAGCCAAATTCATGGGAGCGGCTCGCCGGGTTGCCGAATTTTTCGGTCAGGTAAGGAATCATTTTTTCTGCCACTCGCGGATCAACCGGCGTAGTTGCGGAATAATCCAGATAAATTGGTTGCTTAATCATTTTTCACTTCTCCACTTTCCAAGTTTTTCTGTTCGCCACGTCCGGTTTAAACCGTATACGGCTCCGCACGAGTTTTAGTTCGTAGCGGATCGGATCCCCTTATGGGGCAACCGCCACCAGCCTTTTCAGACCGAGAATCTCGCCCTGCAGCGCCAGCAAGAACCGCTCGATCTGACTCATTTCATTATCCCTGCCCAAGCTGATGCGCACTGCGCACCGCGCCAGCTCACGCTCGACTCCCATGGCCAGCAATACCGGGCTCGGGTCAGTGCCACCGCTGGAGCAGGCTGACCCGCTCGCCACCGCAAACCCGGCGCGGTCCAGCGCCATCACCAGTGTTTCGCCGTCTATGCCCGGAATGGCAAAATAGCTGGTATTGGCCAAACGCTCGGCGCCATCGCCGAACAGCACCGCACCCATTGTCCGCAAACCCTGGTCCATCCGCTCCCGCATTTGCTGGAGCTTAGGTGGAAGCTCGGTCAGGCGGCTCGTCGCTAGCGCACAAGCTGTACCGAAACCGACGATCGCCGGCACGTTCTCGGTGCCTGCGCGCAAACCCTTCTCATGCTCGCCGCCGGTGATTTGCGGCTTGATATCGAGGCGCTTGTCCAGAACCAGTGCACCAATACCTTTGGGCCCGTATACTTTGTGCGCGGAAATCGTCATTGCATGTACGTTCAACGCAGCAAAATTGACCGGCATCTTGCCCAGCGCCTGCACTGCATCGGTATGGGCCATTGCGCCCACGCCGCGCGCCAGCTCCGCCACCGTCGCCACATCCTGCACCACACCGGTTTCATTATTGGCCAGCATCACCGACACTAGTCCAGTGACTGACTCACGGAGTGCAATTTCCACATCATCCATTTCGAGCCGGCCAGCAACGTCAACCGCCAACCTTCTCACCTTCCAGCCCTGCTCGCGCAATTCTTGCGCCGGCTTGGTCACGCTCGGGTGTTCCACCGCGCTCACCACGACCTGTGAAGGCTGGCACCGCGCCGCCGCACCTTTAATCAGCAGGTTGTTAGCTTCGGTGCCACCGCTAACGAAAACCACCTGCGAAGGATGCGCGCCGACCATGTCTGCCACTTGCTCACGAGCATCGTCCACCGCCTTGCGCGCTACCCGCCCGTACTCGTGGCGACTGGAGGCATTACCGTAATGCTCCAGAAAAAACGGCAGCATCGCCTGCAACACACGCTCGTCGAGCGGCGTAGTGGCGTTGTGGTCAAAGTACGCTGGCAACATCCGCTTTAGTCCCGGCACTACGTCTCGACATAGACTGGGTATTGTCTTTTATCTCTGCCACGCCTACCCCACGTTGCTGCGCCACCAGATGTGCCAACGTAACTGACGCCAGATAGTCGTAAATTTTACCGCTCAGATTAGTCCACAATTCATGGGTCATGCATTCGCGGTCGTCGTGGCAGTTGCCTAGTCCGCCACACTGAGTGGCATCAATCGGCTCATCTACTGCCTTGATGATGTCCGAGACCGCGATATCATCAAGGCTCTTGGCCAGATAATAGCCGCCGCCGGGCCCGCGCACGCTCTCCACCAGAGCATGGCGACGCAGCTTGCCAAACAGCTGTTCCAGGTAAGACAGGGAAATTTTCTGGCGCTCACTGATCCCGGCCAGCGTCACCGGTCCGCCACCCCGACGTAAGGCCAGATCGAGCATTGCGGTTACCGCGAAACGTCCCTTAGTTGTCAGTCGCATATTAATTCCTTCCCATGAAAGTCACGCTGCAACTTTATAATACCTTATTATTTTAGTCAACTATTTTATTCAAATAGTTCGCATCGAAATGATCCTGGGTCGGCGCCAGCGGCTCCATCTCGACTCCCATCTTCTTCAACTGAGCCAGGATCAGTTCGATGCGCTGATCCAGCACCACGGTGTGGTCAAGCAGACCGTGGATCGCCTTGACGACCGGGTCATTCATGTCGGCACTAATGGCATAGGCGGAAAATCCCATCTTCTGAGCCTTGATTTCGCGCATTTCCGCCTGCGTCGGGTCGATAATTCGCGCCGGAATACCCACCGCCGTAGCGCCCGCCGGGACATCCTTCACCACCACCGCATTGGAGCCTACCTTGGCGCCATCGCCGATAAAAATCGGGCCAAGAATCTTGGCGCCGGCACCAACCACCACCCCCTTGCCAAGAGTAGGATGACGCTTGCCCTTGTTCCATGAAGTGCCGCCCAGCGTAACACCATGATAAAGCGTCGAATCATCACCAATCTCGGCGGTCTCGCCGATGACCACGCCCATGCCGTGGTCGATGAACACCCGCCGTCCGATTTGCGCGCCAGGATGGATTTCGATGCCGGTCAACCAGCGCCCCAGGTGCGAAACAAAGCGCGCCAGCCACTTCAGGTTCCAGCACCATAGACGTTGCGCCAGGCGGTGCACCAGCAACGCATGCAGACCCGGGTAGGTAGTCAGCACCTCCCAGGAAGAACGAGCTGCCGGATCCCGCTCGAACACGACCGATATGTCTTCACGCAAATGATCGAACATCACTGGATTCCGAAATATATAAGGAAAATATTATATTCCAGACTCCATTAGTCAACTATGGGTTTTTTCATTTATTTGTGAATTTGTCCACCGAAGTCAAAATCCCACGCAGGATGCTGACCTCTTCCTTCTCTGGGCGCGCCCGTGCAAACAGCCTTCTCAACCGCTGCATCAAGCGCCCTGGGCAAGCTGGATCGAGAAAACCGGTGTCTATCATGGTCCGCTCCAGGTGCTGATAGAACCGCTCCACATCTTCGAAACTGGCGGCCTCCATCGCCTTTGCGGCAGGCGTTTCAGTCGCACCAAGAGAAGCTAGATTCAGCAATGCCATGCGCAGCTCATAAGCCAGGATTTGCACCGCAGAGGCCAGATTCAGCGAGGTAAACTCCGGATTGGCAGGGATGGTGGCGAGCAGTTGGCATTTGTCCAGTTCGGCGTTGGATAGCCCCGACATCTCGGTGCCGAACAGCAGCGCCACTTCCCCTTGGGCAGCAAGCCCGATCATCTGGGACGCCGCTTGATGCGCTGATAGCATTTCGTGGGAAAGATCGCGCCGCCGGGCGGTTACCGCCACGGCGAGTACCGTGCCAGCCAGCGCCTCGTCCAGGGTGGCGCAAACCTGCGCATTTTCCAGCACGTCCGCCGCCCCGGCGGCACGCGCATCCGCGACGGGATCAGGAAAAGCCTTGGGGTTGACCAGATAAAGGCGCTCCAATCCCATCGTCTTCATCGCCCGCGCAGCAGCGCCGATATTGCCTGGGTGGCTGGTGTGACTGAGCACAATGCGAATGTTATTCAGAGCATTGGGTTTCTTCATCCGTAGTTTCCCTTTAAAATAGCGGAGATGCGCTCAGCGTTTTGTTCCTTAAACTTTCCCAGGATAACCCATGCATCCCATGCTCAACACCGCGGTCAAAGCCGCGCGCCGCGCCGGTCAGATCATCAACCGCGCCTCCCAAAACCTGGATTCGCTCACGATCAAACACAAGAGCTTTAATGATTTCGTCAGCGAAGTGGATCAAAAAGCGGAAGATGCCATCAAGGAAGTCCTGCTGGAAGCCTACCCGAAACACGCGATTTTAGCAGAAGAAAGCGGCGCACAGGGCGACTCGGAGTTCCAGTGGATCATCGACCCACTCGACGGCACCACCAACTTCCTCCACGGCTTCCCGCAGTACGCCGTGTCAATCGCCATGCAGCACAAGGGCGTGCTGACCCACGCCGTAATCTACGACCCCAGCCGCAATGACCTGTTCACCGCCTCGCGCGGCGCCGGCGCCTTCCTCAATGACCGCCGGCTCCGTGTCAGCCGCTGCGAATACCTGAAGGATGCCCTGATCGGCACCGGCTTCCCGTTCCGCGATTTCACCCATCTCGACGCCTATCTGGGCATTTTCCGCGAGCTGATGCAGAAAACCGCCGGCCTGCGCCGCCCCGGCTCGGCCGCACTGGACCTGGCCTACACTGCCGCCGGTCGCTTCGACGGCTTCTGGGAATTCGACCTGAAAGCCTGGGATATCGCCGCCGGCGCGCTGATGGTGCAGGAAGCGGGCGGACTGGTGGGAGATTTTCAGGGCGAGCCGGACTACCTGCAAAGCGGCAACATCGTTGCCGGCAACCCTAAAGTGTTCGTGCAACTACTCCAGACCATCGCACCCCATCTGGCGGCAAAGGCAAAATAAAGCCACGCCCCATGAACTCCCCGGAGGATCTGTCCCGGCATACCCCGATGATGCAGCAGTATCTGCGCATCAAGTCGGAACACCCCGACATGCTGTTGTTCTACCGCATGGGGGACTTCTACGAGCTGTTTTTCGATGATGCGGAGAAGGCGGCGCAGTTGCTGGATATCACCCTCACCACCCGCGGCGCGACAGCAGGACAACCGATCAAGATGGCGGGCGTGCCCTACCATGCCGCCGAGCAGTATCTCGCCAAGCTGGTCAAGCTCGGAATGACGGTAGCGATCTGCGAACAGATCGGCGACCCGGCCACTTCCAAAGGCCCGGTCGAGCGCAAGGTGATGCGCATCATCACGCCCGGCACCTTGACCGACGCGGCGCTGCTCGACGAAAAGCAGGACAAACTGCTGCTCGCGCTGGTTCCAGGAAACCAGGTTCTGGGACTGGCCTGGCTCAACCTCGCCAGCGGGCGCTTCAGCGTTGCAGAAATTCGGCCCGACCGCCTCGATGCGACCCTGGAGCGCCTCAAACCGGCGGAAATTCTGCTCCCGGAAGGCTACGCCAATGCCGCACTGGAAAACCTGAAATGTACCCGCAGAACCCTGCCCCCATGGCAGTTCGATTACGATTCGGCTTTGCAAAGACTATGCCGGCAATTCGCCACCCTGGATCTGCAGGGCTTCGGTTGTCATGATCTGCACTGCGCCATCGAGGCCGCGGGCGCCTTGCTGGAATACGCGAAAAGCACCCAGTGCGGTGCGCTGCCACACATCCGCAGCTTGCAGGTCGAGCGTGAGAGCGGTTACGTACTGCTCGACGCCGCCGCCCGGCGCAATCTGGAAATTTCCGAAACCCTGCGCGGCGAACCCTCACCGACACTCTATTCCCTGCTCGACACCACCGCCGGCAGCATGGGCAGTCGCCTGCTGCGCCACTGGCTGCACCATCCTCTGCGCGACCGGGCCGAGCTGCACGACCGGCTCGACGCCATCACCCGGCTGATCGGCGAATCCGGCGCTCCCGCCTACGCGCACGCCCACCAGGGCCTGAAGCAGATCGCCGACATCGAGCGCATCACCGCACGCATCGCACTCAGGTCCGCGCGACCCAGGGATCTTGCCGGTCTGCGCAACAGCCTGCTGGCCTTGCCGCACATCGCCGGGGAAACGGCACTGCTCGACAGCCCGCGCCTGACGCAGCTGGCAAATAAGCTGCATGCGCCGGAAACACTGGTCACCGAGCTAACCCGGGCGATCCAGCCCGAGCCGGCGGCGGTGTTACGCGAAGGCGGCGTTATCGCCACCGGCTACGATGCCGAACTTGACGAACTGCGCGCGATCCAGAGCAACTGCGGCGAGTTCCTGCTGGCCCTCGAAACCAGGGAGCGCGAACGCAGTGGCATCAGTAATCTCAAGGTCGAATACAACCGGGTACACGGCTTTTACATCGAGGTCACGCGCAGTCAGGCCGATGCGGTGCCGGACAATTACCGCCGGCGCCAGACGCTGAAGAACGCGGAACGCTTTATCACGCCGGAGCTGAAGACTTTCGAGGACAAGGCCCTGTCTGCCTCGGAACGGGCGCTGGCGCGTGAGAAAATGCTGTATGAGTTGCTACTGGACAATCTGGCTCCGCACATTCCGGCGCTTCAGGAGATCGCCGCCGCGGTGGCTGAGCTCGACGTGCTGGCTGCGCTTGCCGAACGGGCCGAAACCCTGGGCTGGATCGCGCCTGAATTCACCGACGACGCGATGATAGAAATCACGGGCGGCCGACATCCGGTGGTGGAAGCGCAAACCGCCAATTTCATCGCCAACGACACGCGGCTTTCCCGCACCCGCCAGATGCTGCTGATTACCGGCCCGAACATGGGCGGAAAATCCACCTACATGCGCCAGACCGCACTGATCGTTCTGCTCGCTCACTGCGGCAGCTTCGTACCGGCAGCCAGTGCAAAAATCGGTCCTGTTGACCAGATCTTCACCCGCATCGGCGCCTCCGACGACTTGGCCGGCGGCCGTTCCACCTTCATGGTGGAAATGACTGAAGCGGCCGACATCCTGAACAATGCCACCGAACACAGCCTGGTGCTGCTGGACGAGATCGGGCGTGGCACTTCCACCTTCGACGGCCTCGCCCTGGCTTGGGCAATCGCCCGCCATCTGATCGAAAAGACCCGCTGCCACACCCTGTTCGCCACCCATTATTTCGAGTTGACCCGGCTGAACCAGGAGTTCAGGCAGATCACCAATGTCCACCTCGATGCACTGGAACACCGCGACCACATCGTGTTCCTGCACAGCGTACAGGAAGGCCCGGCAAGCCAGAGCTATGGCCTGCAGGTGGCTCAGCTGGCAGGCGTACCCGCGCCGGTGATCCAGGCGGCGAAAAGACACCTGCTGCAACTGGAGCAGCAAGGCATCAGCAACGGCATTCAGGGGGATTTGTTCGTCGATCCACCGCAAGCTGCGGCGCCTTCGGCGCTGGAAGAAGCGCTGCTTGAGGTTGAGCCCGACGAGCTCAGCCCGAAAGCGGCGCTGGAACTGGTTTACCAACTAAAAAGGATGCTTTGACCCAGGAAAGCAACAAGTAATGAGTAATGGGTGATGTGTAATGAACCCCATCACTCATTACCCCTTACCGATTAGTCATCAATGGTGGTGGCCGTGCTCGCCATGCCCATGGCCATGGGCGAGTTCCTCAGCAGTGGCGGGACGGACGCCCTCAACGGTGCCCTTGAACAGCAGGGTCTGCCCGGCCAGGGGATGGTTTCCATCGATCACCACGCTTTCTGTGGTGATCTCCGTCACCGTGAAGACCAGATCTTCATCCGAACCTTCTGCGCCGGCCTGAAACTGCATGCCGACCTCAATCCCGTCCATCGGGAAAGCATCGCGTGGTTCGACCCGCACCAGTTCGTCCTCATATTCACCAAAGGCGTTTTCCGGATCCAGCGTCACTGCAACGATGCCGCCCTCGGCGACACCTTCCAGCGCTTCCTCCACGGTAGGAAATATCCCGTCATAGCCGCCATGCAGGTAGCTGATAGGTTGATCACTTTTTTCCAGAAGCTTGCCGGTGCTGTCGCTCAATTCGAAACTAAGAGTCACCACCGAGTTTTTTGAAACCTGCATAAACTTACTCCATCACTTTGATTAAATTGATTACCTCGGCTGCGTGACCACGCGGATTTACACCATAGAGCACATGCTTGAGAATGCCATGCTTGTCGATGACGAACGTGGAACGCAATATCCCCATTTTTTTCACACCGTCTTTTTCCTTCTCCTGCCACACGCCATATTTCTCGCACACTTTACCTTCCTCATCCGCCAGCAGACGGACCGACAGGCCATGTTTATCGCGAAAGGCAGCATGGCTGATACAGTCATCCCGGCTCACACCAAGCACAACAGTGTCCAGTCGGGCAAACTCATTGTCCAGATCGCTGAAATCAACGGCCTCGATGGTACAGCCCGGCGTATCGTCTTTCGGATAAAAGTACAGCACGACATTCTTGCCTTTGTACGCAGAGAGTTTGACCATTTCCATATCCGCATCAGGCAAGCTGAATCCGGGGGCAGGATGTCCGACTTGCAGCATAAGAACTCCTTCACAGCACATCCACATTTTAAACGATTTCGCCCGGGTGGGAAGAGACATGCCATAATTAAACCGAGATTACTGGCAGCCTGTCGGCCTTGAAGAATCGAAGCGAAAATTCGGCTGGGCGAGGACAGATTTTGCTGGTTTTGCAGGTCAATAGTCGTTCTATTGACCAAAAAAGCGGCGAAATATGGACCGGTCAGGCGGATTTGCAGCCGATTTCCTTTAAGTCCGACAGGCTGCTAGGGAGGATACCATGGCAGAAAACCCGGAAAAACCCGTTTTGCTGCATAGGCAATTAAACAGCACGGCAGACTATACGGAAGCGCTCGATGTCCTGATCGGCCTCGCCCGGCACCGCTTGCGAATTTTCGATTACAACCTGGACGATGGCGGTTACACCACGTTGCACCGCTATGAGCTACTACGCACTTTTCTGCTAGCAAGCCGTAGTAATCGGCTGGAAATTGTGCTGCATGACATCGACTATCTGACCCGCTTCTGCCCGCGCATACTCAGCCTGTTCAAGCAATTCAGTCACGCCATCACGATCCAGGAAACCACTCCGCAAGCAAAAAGCATCTACGACCCCTTTGCCATTGCCGACGAAGCCTGCTTCTTGCATCGCTTCCATTATGACAATCCACGCGCATTGCTCGCACTCCACGATATTGAAGGTAGCCACGTGCTGATCAAGCGTTTCGAGGAAATCTGGGCAGCATCGGTGCTGGCAATTGCCGCAACGACACTGGGATTATAAATTCATTCAATCGGCATGATGATGCCATGCGCAAGTCTCGCAAGAGTGACGGATCGGCAGGAAACAATCAGCAAAATTAATTATTAACAACAATACATAATAAGACACTAGAATTATTTAATAAACCTGCTAAAATCGCTCAGTCGGTTGGACATCGTTGATGTGGAAGCCGATTTGCATCAATGGTATTTAAATAGTATAAATAAATAGCATTTAGTCAAATCTTAAAACCCAAGTTTTTATAAGGAAATAAAATGAAACATTCCATCCTGCTTGCCGCCCTGCTGGCCCTGACCTTGACCGCTTGCGGCAAAAAAGAAGAAGCTCCTGCTCCTGCTCCTGCTGAAGCCCCTAAAGTCGAAGCTCCCGCTCCCGCTCCTGCCGCTCCTGCTCCTGAAGCTGCGCCTGCTCCTGAAGCTGCGCCTGCCGCTCCTGCTGCACCGGCTGCCGAACCTGAAAAGAAGTAATTCAGGCATTCAGCAAACAAAAAAACCGGCGCTTCGGCGCCGGTTTTTTTGTTGTAACCCACCAAATCTCACTAAAAGACCTGGCGCCAGCCAAACCCCTCCAGTTGATCCGCCACCCCGATCCATTCCTGCTCACAATTTAAAACGCCACTCAATGCAGCCCGGGCAAGCTCCGGTGTATTGTTCTTTTCGCTAAGATGCGCCGCAATCAAGTGCTGTAGCTTGCTGCTGTCCAAGCTCGCCAGCAAGCTGGCCGCCATGCCGTTATCAAGATGGCCAAAACGGCCCGCAACCCGTTGCTTCAGCATTGGCGGATAAGTTCCTTCGCGCAGCATGTCAGAATCATGATTGCATTCCAGCACCAGAGCATCGCAGCCACTCAAAATGGCTTCGATATGTGGCGTGGATCCGCCGGTGTCGGTCAGCACACCCAATCTCCTGCTACCGCTGCTAAAGGCATACTGTACCGGCTCGCGAGCGTCATGAGGAACAGGGAAAGGCTGCACCTCGATCTCGTCCGCCTGAAACGCACTGTGGCCATCAATCAAACGAATATCGGGCAGCGTTTGCGCAAGGGCATGGTTTGTGAAAGTGCCGTGGGTCAGCCACACCGGCAACTCAAACCGGCGCGCAAATCTGACCGCACCGCCGATATGATCGCCATGTTCGTGAGTGATGAGGATGCCGGTAAGGTCTTCCGGCTGCAAGTCGAGGCGCGATAGCCGGGCAACCATTTCCCGGATACCGAAACCGCAGTCGAGAAGCAAGCGGGTTTGCTTGACCTCGACCACCAGTGCATTGCCCCGGCTGCCACTACCCAGGGAAGCGAAACGCATAGACGCGCCTCGCTGGGTTATTTCAATTGCTCTAAAAGCAAGTTGAGAATTTTGGTTGCAGTCTCGGAGTTTTCGACCGCACCGTCCTTGTTCAAAATATTGACCGCACTACCCTCGCTCGTGGCCATAACCTGAATACGGTACTGCTCCAGCTTGTCCTTGTCCTTTTCCTTGTCTTTGCCATCGCCTTTCCAGAAGGCCAGCTTGGACATAAAACCTTTTTCTTCTTTCTTGCCGTCAATATCGGGGTCAACATAGCGAACGAAATATAGCCCCTTGGAGCGGTCGCGGTCTACCACGGTAAAACCAACCCGGTCAAGAGCCAGCCCGACGCTACGCCAAGCGCGATCAAATGTGTCGTATAGCGTGAGACTGCCCGCACCTTCCTGAGTGCGCGTCACCTTGGCCCGCTCGCGCTTGCCATCCGCCACCATCATGGACTGGGAACGCACCTCCTCGACTCCGAAGCGCACCATCAAGCGACGCAACATGTCGGCCTCGAGCTCCGGATCGGCCGGGCGTGGCTGCCACACTGTCCGGTTACCGCCATCGCCACCTTCGATCACTTCATACATGCCGCGGTGGCTGATATAGATTTCCGCGGTACCCTGCTCCGCACCGCGTTCCAGTCGGGTGCGGAATTTATCGCGTTCGGCGGTGGAATAAAGTCCATCCATGACTTTACTCAACACGCTGCGAATCGCATCCTGGGGAATCTTGGCGCGGTTTTCCGCCCAGTCAGTTTCCATCACGCCGGATTCCGGCACTTCCAATTTTATGAGGAAACCATTTTCCTGCCAGAACTCCTTGACCACCGGCCATACCTGCTCCGGTGTGGCATTCACCACCAGCCAGCGCTGCGAGCCTGCACGCTCCACTCTGACCTTGTCCTGAGATGGCAATAGGTTGGATGTCGCCGTTGCGGTCTGTGGCTGGCCCGCCCTTTCCTTGTTGTACACCGACAAGGTGGCACTGCCCTGCGGGCTGACATCAGGCACGGCAAAACGGTTATCCGCCGTCGGCGAAGTCAGGTCGGGAGGAATTTCCAGCGGAGGAAGCTTGCCTGCCGACTTGTAGTCAATCTTCTTGCCTTCCAGCAAGGACGTCGAACCGCAACCCGCCATTAACGCGACCGCTGTTATCACCACAAATGAAGATAAGAACCTGTTATTCATAGTCACCTTAAATAATTGATTGCAGCACGCCGGCCTGGCGCATAGCCTGTTTCAAAACGTCGTGATGAATAGCGGAGAGCGGGGTTAGCGGCAGGCGAATGCCCTCGCCAATCAATCCCATCTGCGCCACCACCCATTTAACCGGAATCGGATTAGCTTCGACAAACAGCTTCTGGTGCAAGCCCAACAATTTGTTATTGATGACGCGTGCCGCAGCCGGATCACCCCTGAATGCCGCCTCACACATTTCATGCATCAAACGTGGCGCCACGTTGCTGGTCACTGAGATTACGCCATGGCAGCCGAGCAGCAACAAAGCCAAGCCGCTGCCATCGTCACCGCTGTATACGGCGAAATCCTGCGGTGCGCGCAGCAACAGGTCGCTGCCGCGCTCGATATTGCCGGTTGCATCCTTGATGCCGACGATGTTGGGAATCTGCGCCAACCGCAACACTGTGTCGTTCAGCAGGTCGCAAGCGGTGCGGCCCGGCACGTTATAAAGAATCTGCGGGATGTCCACCGCCTCGGCAATTGCCTTGAAGTGACGGTACAATCCTTCCTGAGTGGGCTTGTTATAGTACGGCGTAACCAACAAACTGTAGTCCGCGCCGGCCGCCTTGGCACAGGTTGTCAGCTCGATCGCTTCGCTGGTTGAGTTGGCGCCGGTTCCGGCAATCACTGGAATGTGACCGGCCACCTGATCCACCACGGTGCGGATCAGCAGGCAATGCTCATCGAAATTCACCGTCGGGGATTCGCCCGTGGTGCCGACGACGACGATGCCGTCGGTCCCTTCTGCCAAGTGAAAATCCACCAGCGCACGCAAACGATCCAGATCCAGACTGCCATCATCGTGCATCGGCGTAACGATCGCGACCAGACTGCCTTTAAGCATGAAATTTTTCCACAAAAAGTTTAGGGCTCGTTAATGAATAAGTTGGGCATGCGCTGGGGCTGATTGGGGTGCAGTCCTAGGCGCGAGACGCACCGTTGTGTCGTTCACAACAAACGGCTCGCAACACCGGAATGCACCCCAACCAGCCCCAGCCCGAAGGGTTGCTGCGTATTCGGGCGTCTGCGGCGTTGCAAGGCTTGCGAATGGAACAACCATTCGCCGCGCCTCGCGCCTTGCATCCATCCCGAATACGCAGCAACGTATACCCAACTTATTCATTAACGAGCCCTAAGTTTACCCGAATATCAGGTTGCGCGAAATGATCAATCCGCTTCGCGCTCAATCGAACAGCACTGCTTCTCGACAGAACCGCTATCGGCAAGCAGAACCTGCCCGGTAACCGGGTTAGGACGAAAAACGGTACAACCTTTCAGACCCATGTCATAGGCCTTTTCATAAATCGAGCGAAATGCTTCGAAGTCGAATTCAATCGGCACGTTGATGGTTTTGGAAATGGCGTTGTCGACATGAGCCTGAAGAGCAGCCTGCATCCCGATGTGCGCTTCCGGCGGAATTTCACCGACACGAACGAAGGCTGTGGGCAACGAGGCCTCCTCACCATGTTGCAGACGAAACTGACGGTAGGCATAGTCGTCCACTCGCATCTCACTAAAGCCGCCATCAGCCTCTCGGATGCGCCGCGTGTACTCCCAATCGAAAATCGGCTCGAGTCCGCTGGAAACATTGTTCGCCAACAAGCTGATGGTTCCGGTCGGTGCGATAGCGGTCAGATGGCTGTTGCGCAAGCCGTGACGCTTGATCCCCTGCACGATGTCCTCGGGCAGGGAGCGAATGAATTCACCCGCCAGGTAGGGGTCGGCCTGGAATGCCGGAAACGTCCCTTTTTCACGCGCCAGTTCGATCGATGCCCGGTACGCACTGTGGCAGATCGCCTGCATCACCTTCTCGCCCAGCACAAAAGATTCCGGGCTGCCATAGCGTATTCCGAGCATCGCCAGGGCATCGGCCAGACCGGTAAGACCGAGCCCGACCCGCCGCGATGCGCGCGCGGTGCTCGCCTGCTTTTGCAGCGGGAAATGGGAAAGGTCGTAAACATTGTCGAGCAGGCGCACAGCCGTCGCCGCAGTCGCTGCGATTCCTTCCAGATCCAGATCGCCATCAACCCTAAAGGGACGCCGGACGAATTGCGTCAGGTTGATCGCGCCCAGATTGCAGGCGCCATAGTGCGGCAGGGGGATTTCTCCGCAGGGATTGGTGGCGCTGATCTGTTCGCAGTACCACAGGTTGTTCATGCGGTTGACACGATCGATAAAGATCACGCCGGGCTCGGCGTAATCATAGGTTGCCCGCATGATCTTGTCCCACAGCGCCCGTGCTCCGACACGACGCAGCACCTTGCAACGGCGCGGCGTGCTGCTGCCTGACCATGCACGTTCCACCACCTCCCCGGTTGATTCACCCCCTGAGAGCGGAAACACCAGCGGCCAGTCGGCATCCTCCCGCACCGCGCGCATGAAATCGTCTGTCACCAGCACCGACAAATTGAAATGCCGCAGCACACTGGGGTCACGTTTTGCCGCGATAAAAATCTCGATATCCGGGTGGTCGCAGCGCAGCGTCGCCATCATCGCACCACGGCGCGCACCGGTGGAAAGAATGGTGGCGCACATGCTATCCCAGATGTGCATAAACGAGACCGGCCCGGAAGCGGTGACTCCGACACCACGGGCTGGTTCGCCGCTCGGTCGCAGGGTGGAGAAATCATAGCCAACCCCCCCACCCTGCTGCATGGTCAGCGCGCCTTCCTTGAGCGCCTCGAAAATGCCGTCGAGTGCATCCTCTACTTCACCCATGACGAAACAGTTGAACAGCGTGACCCGGTGAGAGGTGCCTGCTCCGGCGAGAATGCGCCCACCCGGCAGAAAGCGGAACCCCTCCAGAACCTGGTAGAAACGCCGCTCCCAGATTCCCTTATCCTGCCGCTCCATCTCGGCAAGCGCGCGGGCAACACGACGCCAGGTGTCCTCAACGGCCAGGTCGATGATCTTTCCCGGCTCGCGGTAACGATAGCGGATATCCCAGATACGGGAAGAGATATCGGAGGTGAAGGGCCCATCACTCATCGAGGATTCCTAAAAATGATAAAGGCGAGAGCCGCTCAAACGGTTCTCGCCGATTTTAAAGGACTCAACGGCTGCAAACTATCTCTGAGATGCGTACATCCGCGCCAGAAAAGTCTCGACATCCATAGCCGCCACATCCGCCGAGATACTGCCCGTGCGCTGGGACTGATAATGGATCAATTGTGCGGCAAGTTCCGCCGCCCTGCCTTGCAGCAGCGCAATTTCAGGATTCCAGCCGGCGCACATCACCTCTGAAGTATAGTCGCTGTCCGCTTTGACTGAGCACATATCCATAGTCACTAACATGATCCCACCTCCGCTTTTCCGCCCATTTGTATTCTGGCGCCTGTAATTAATATATCGGGTGTTTCAGGAAAAAATAAAGGGGTAAATGCAAAATTACTTGACGGCCTTTACCGCGCAAATCCGCTGCACCACGGCACGGTTATTTTGCATAACGCACAATTCCTCATAAGCGTTGACTTCCAGCCGCCCTTTTACTTGTTCAAGCAATTCACCTGATTTGAGGAGATAATCCGGATTACGCGGCCGGCCTAGCAGTTGATTGCCATCGGAAAAAGTTTCATAAATCAATACCCCACCCGCTGCGAGCGCTTCGAACAGGTGCAAAAATAGAGGGCGGTGCAAATAGTTGGTCACCACAATGCCATCGAACTCCCCGACAGAATACGGCCAGGGTTCGCCTTCAAGGTCAGCCTGGCGTGTCACAACACCGGCTAATAAAGCCAATGCGGAGGCATCACGATCCACCGCTTCGACCTGAAACCCAGCCTGAAGCAGGAAGAGAGCGTGCCTGCCGGTTCCACAAGCAACATCCAGCACCCGACCTCCACTACGAATAAGTGGAGCGCAACGCACCACCCATTCGGAAGGCGCGGAAACAAACTGTAGATCCGGAACCATCAGGGTGCGACGGGATTTGCCAGACGCAAGACTTGCATCGTCATCTGCAGCGCGTCATGGAGCAAGCGGTCAAACAAGGGAACGAAATAAGGCAAGGCAATGGCAAGCACGACAAATCCGGCTGCCAGCGTGATCGGGAAGCCGACCGAGAACACATTGAGTTGCGGCGCTGCTCGAGTCATGATGCCCAACGCCAGGTTGGTGATCAACAGGGCTGCCATGATCGGCATGGAAAGCAGCAACCCGGCGAGAAATATCTCGCCTCCCCAGCCCGCCAGGGCGCGCCAGCCTGCAGCGGAAAAAGGTTGTGCCGCCACCGGTAGCGCCTGGAAGCTTTGCGCCAACACCTCAATCATGTATAAATGACCGTTCAAGACTAGGAACAGCAAGGTGGCGAGCAGTCCGAGAAAAGTTCCCACCACGGGAATCTGGGCCGCATTTTGCGGATCGAAGAAGGTAGCGAATCCTAGACCCATCTGCATACCGGCAATATTACCGGCCATTTCCACTGCGGTGAAGATGATGCGCATGGTGAATCCGATCGCCACGCCGATCACGATTTGTTGCGCCAGAATCAGGATACCGATTGCAGAACCCGGCTCCACCGCTGGCATGCTACCGAGAATGGGTGCCAGAACCAGAGTGAGGACAACGGCCAGCCCAACTTTCACCCGCACGGGTATGCTGGGATTGCCGAGAATAGGCGCGCTACTGACCAGGGCAAGAATACGGAAAAAAGGCCAGATGAAAGCACCCAACCAGGCGCTCAACTGGGCTGAAGTAACGCTGATCATCGCCGTATGGGCTAGCCCACCAAACCCGGAATACTGGTAAACAGGCGGCGGGTATAATCCATCATCAGAGTCAACATCCAGGGCCCCCCCACGACCAGCACGAAAAACATCACCAGCAGCTTGGGGATGAACGACAGGGTCATTTCATTGATCTGGGTAGCGGCCTGAAAGATGCTCACCAGCAGGCCGACGGCCAGTGCGGAGAGAAGCAGCGGCGCCGACACCAGCAGGGTGATTTCTATCGCCTGCTGACCAATAGTTATCACACTTTCCGGCGTCACGTGTAGAAGCTCTGCACCAGGGAACCGATGATCAGATTCCAGCCATCCACCAGCACGAACAGCATCAGCTTGAAAGGCAATGAGATCACTACCGGCGACAGCATCATCATACCCATCGACATCAACACGCTGGCCACCACCATATCAATGATCAGAAACGGAATGAACACTACGAAGCCGATCTGGAATGCGGTTTTGAGCTCGCTGATTACATAGGCCGGAACCAGAATTTTCATCGGCACCGCTTCCGGGCCGGGCAAGGGCGCGCTGTTGGAAAGCTTGACGAACAGCGCCAGATCATCCTGGCGCGTCTGCCGCAGCATGAACGCTTTCAAAGGGGCAGTACCCTTCTCCAGCGCTTGGTTAAAGTCGATTTTTTGTGCCGCATAAGGTTGATAAGCCTCTGCATAAATTTTATCGAATACCGGCGCCATGACAAAGAAGGTCAAAAACAGGGAAAGGCCGATCAGAATCTGGTTGGGAGGCGCCTGCATCGTGCCGATTGCCTGGCGCAACAGCGATAGCACGATGATGATACGGGTAAACGCCGTCATCATCAGTAGCACCGCTGGCAGGAATGTCAGCGCTGTCATCATCAGCAGCGCCTGGATGCTGAGGGTATACGTCTGGGCACCACCTGGCCCTGGGGCGCTGGTGAAGGCAGGCAAACCCGGATCGGCCGCCATGACCGTTAATGGCATCAGTACGCCCAGCACCAACAGCACAGCGGCAAACAATGATTTGGCCCCAAGCAGAAGCCGCTCTGTTCTATTGCCCAAGTTTGCGCCCCTGCATTGCCTGTTTGAGCCATGTTGAAAAGCTGTGCTCTCCTCCACCAGACGACACCTCGGCTGTAAATGCGCCACGTTCCGGTTTAACCAGAGTATGCAGGGTGTTCACCTGCCCCGGCGCAACCCCCAGCACCAGCCAGGTTTCACCGATCTCCACCAGCACCAGTCGCTCCTTGGGACCCAGTGCAACGCCGCCGATTACCTTGACTGCTCCGCCCGCACCGATTTGTCCGGGGGAAAAACGTCTGAGCAGCCAGGCTGAGCCGGCTACCGCCGCCAGTACCAGGCCCAGACCTAACAGGACCTGCAACATACCGCCTAAAGAAACCGGGGAAACAATCGGTGCAGGAATAGCTGACTGTGCAGCCAGGACAGCGAAAGGCAGAAAAAACAGAGGAAGCCCAACGGAGAATCGCGCCACCACCTCTTTCATCGGACTCATTTATGCAGTCTGCGTATGCGTTCGGAGGGGGAAATAATATCGGTCAGGCGAATCCCGAATTTGTCATTCACCACCACTACCTCACCCTGGGCAATCAGGCAACCGTTGACCAGCACGTCCATCGGTTCGCCCGCCAAGCCATCCAACTCCACCACGGATCCCTGGGCCAGTTGCAACAGGCTGCGAATTGCCAGCTTGGTGCGCCCCAGTTCGACTGTAAGGTTGACCGGGATGTCCAGGATCATGTCGATGTTGTTGGGCGCACCGGCTGGAATGCCGGATGGGGAAAGCTGCTCGAACTGGGCCTTCGCCGCAGGTGAATTGCTTCCGGCAAACATCGCTGCGGCATCCTGCGTCGCAGAGGATGCCTGCTCGGCTAGTGCCGCACCCCAATCGTCTTCAGCCGGAGTGCCGGCAGCTGTATCCGCGGTCGCCTGCTCGGCCATCGCAGCCGCCCAATCGTCTGTACCGGCCGAATCTTCAGCGTTTTCGTCAGCCATGACGGCCTCCGTGGCCGGATTCGTCATCCGCGCCGGCAATGATTTTGTTCACTTTGAGCGCGTACTGACCATTGAGAACGCCATAATTGCATTCCAGCACAGGCACGCCATCCACTTCAGCGACAATCGCTTCGGGAATATCCAGGGAAATCACATCCCCCACTTTCATGTTCAGAATTTGTCCAAGATTAACCGGGGCCTCGCCCAGGTTCGCGACTAGATCGACCTCTGCTGACTGCACCTGTTTCGTCATCAGTTTTGCCCAGCGATGATCCACCTCCATGCGCTCGCCCTGCATGCTGCTATACAGAATATCGCGAATCGGCTCGATCATAGCATAGGGCATGCAGATGTGAAAATCGCCGCCACCCGATCCCAGCTCGATATTGAAGGTAGTCACCACCACGACTTCGCTGGGCGTGGCGATGTTGGCAAACTGCGTGTTCATCTCGGAACGGATATATTCGAAGTCAACCTGATAGACCGATTCCCAGGCTTTCTTGTATTCGGAAAAAACCACTTCCAGCATACGCTGAATGATGCGCTGCTCTGTCGGCGTGAAGTCACGGCCTTCCACGCGCATATGGAAGCGTCCATCACCGCCAAATAGGTTGTCCACTACCAGAAACACCAGATTCGGATCAAAAATGAACAGCGACGTGCCGCGTAGCGGCTTGATTTGCACCATGTTCAAGTTGGTCGGCACGACCAGGTTGCGAACAAATTCACTGTATTTGAGAACACGCACCGGGCTAACGGAAATTTCAGCGGTGCGGCGCATGAAATTGAACAGTGCGATTCGGAACAAACGGGCAAAACGCTCGTTGATAATCTCCAGGGTGGGCATGCGACCCCGGACGATTCGCTCCTGCTTGGCCAGATTATAAGGGCGAACACCTTCCTCGCCCTTTTCGGCGACAACCTCCTCCACCTCACCGGTTACCCCTTTGAGTAAGGCATCAACTTCGTCTTGAGACAGTATGTCTTCTGCCACGTGCGCCCTTTAGGTATTACGGCTGATTACACACTCTTACTGAATGACAAAGGATGTGAAAAACACACCGGTCACGCCCTTGCCAGTAGCCTTGGCATTGAGTGGTATGTTTACCTGCTCCTGAATGTCAGCACTCAGTTTCTGCTTGCCCTCCAGGCTGGCGATCTGCTCGGCACTCTTGCTCGAAAGCAGCAACAGCACGCCATTGCGAATTTCCGGCATGTGCAGCTTGACCAGATCAACCACAGTAGGGTCAGTCACTTTCAAATCAATCCCGACCTGGAGATAGTGTTCGCCACCCCCATCTGCCTGCAAATTCACGGTAAAGGTTTCCAGCGTCACAAAAACAGGCGGCTTCGGTTTTTCTTCCTTGTGCTCGGCTAGCTTTGTGTCTGACTGGGTGAAGTACCATGCCGCACCACCGCCCGCACCGCCCAACACCAACAGGATACCGAGAACCAGAAACAGCTTCCCCTTCTTCTTTTTGGGTGGCTCATCCGCCACGGCTTCTTCTTTCGCCTTGTCCCTTGCCATGCCTAGTCCCCTTGCCACTGCCACTTCAATCGTCCACTCCGGTTAATTTCAAATCGGACGACTAAACAATATTAAAAACAACCAGTTTCAGATGATATTTTATGTTCTTTATAATATCAACTCAAATTTAATGCAAGAACTACTGCAAGCCAAAACCATTTTCTGCCCACTATTTTATCGCCAGAGAAAACAAAAAGCAGCTATCCCATTGAGATAGCTGCTTTATTTGGAACGAATAATCGCGTATCGATTTCAGGCAAAAATATCAACCATGCCATCGCGCGCCAGTCCAGCAGGGCGCCCCGGCGCAGCTATCCGGGCCATAACATTCTCCGCCCCCAGCCCGCCGCGACGTCCCTCTTTACCGTCCCTCTGATCAGACGCTTGCTGCTGGCTGAAGGATTCCGAGCCAACCGTCACATTGCCCAGCATGATGCCGTTGTCAGCAAGCATTTCACGCAATCGTGGCAATGCCGTCTCGATTGCCTCACGCACGGCGGAATGATGGGAAACGAACAATGCGCTAGCCTGGTCGTTGCTGATCGTCAAACGCACCTCGAGCGGCCCGAGATTGGGGGGATTGAGATGCAGTTCAGCCACTTGATGACTCTGGTTCGCCATCCACACAATTTTCTCGCCGACCGCTCCGCCCCATTCGGCGGAACCGACTCTAGGCGCGACCGGCAAAGCCGGTAACGGCTCCGGATTCCGGAACACGACGGCCGTAGCGGAAGGATTCGCCGCAGCGGATAAGTCAGTCGAATGAAGATCCCCACCCGCATTGCCTGCTGGAACTTCCACCAAGGCCGCCAGCTTGTCGGCAAACCGCTGCTCCGGGGACACCGCTTGCGGCAAATTTTTGCCGCTTGCGGCAATTTCTGCCGCCAGCCGGGCTTCGCCAGTCTTGGACAACAGCATCAACGGCTTTTCCGCGCCGGCTTCGGCTGGAATTCCGGCCCCGCCCACTGCCTGGACAGGAAGTGCCGGCACAAGCATGGAAGCGGTCAGGACTGACAAATCAACGGGAAGCACCGCCGCCCCAGCATTCGCAGCAGATTCAGCGCTTTCGTTGACCGCGACCAAGGAAAGCCCCGCATCCTCTTTTTGCTCAAGCAGCGAAGCAACCCCTTTCAACTGTTTGGCGAGAACCGCCCCGAAATCAAGCCCCGGCGCGCTCTCCAATCCATCCCCACCTTCCGCATCTGTGGCGGCAGGGGCTGACGTCTGACTGATGCCAGCACTGGATTGTGGAGATACAGCAGGAGTAATAGGTAATTGTGGCATCGGCCATCCTTTCGTAGTCGCTTTAGGTTCAACCGAATATAAAGCAAGACGCATACCACCATCAGGAGTACGGCGGATCCGTTGACTCTTCTTGCTTGAATTTATTGCCGGAAAGCTCATCCTGCTCACGCTGCTCGAGTTTATCCTCACGCTTCCGCTCACTGCTCAGATGACGCTGCGACAGCGTATCGAAGGCCTTGAGTTTGCGCTGCTTCGCCTGCCATTCATAACGCCCATCTTCCCAGCGTTTTTTGCAGCGCTCCACCTCTTCTGCCTGCTGGCGGATGGCGACCTCGATTTTGCCGAGAAACAGTTGAAAATCCCTGAGCGAACTCACCTGCATGCCCAGCTTCGTTGTCTGCAACAACTTTGCCCGGTAATCTTCACGATATGCGGTCAACTGCCGGAACTTTTCCTCTGCCTCCTGCCACCCGACCTTAAGCGTGTGCAGATCGCGCGCCGCAGCATCGGTATGGTTCTGGGCAAGGTCAAGAAGTGGCTGGAGAGGAAATCGCCGCGGCATATCTATTCAAGTTTCACGCTTAGGTATTGAACATTGCGGCCAGGCGACTGCGACTGTCCACATAGTTCTCGCTCTGGTGCATATCCTGCTGCAGGAAAGCCTCCATCTGCGGATAAAGCGCCATTGCCTCATCCAGCAACGGGTCACTGCCCTTGACATAGGCACCCACACTGATCAGGTCCCGGCTGCGCTGGAAGCGGGAATAAAGCAGCTTGAACCGACGCACCCGGGCCAAGTCCTCCGGTGCAAGCAGCTCGGTAATCGCCCGACTGACCGAAGCTTCTATATCGATAGCAGGATAATGCCCCTGGTCGGAAAGGCTGCGCGACAACACGACGTGGCCATCAAGGATAGCGCGGGCGCTGTCCGCGATCGGATCCTGCTGATCATCCCCCTCCACCAGCACGGTATAAAATGCGGTAATGGATCCACCGCCTGCCTGGCCGTTGCCGGCGCGCTCGACCAGCTGTGGCAGCTTGGCGAATACCGAGGGCGGATAACCTTTGGTAGCTGGCGGCTCGCCGATGGCCAAGGCAATTTCGCGTTGAGCCATGGCAAAGCGTGTGAGCGAATCCATGATCAAAAGGACATGCTTGCCCTGATCGCGAAAATACTCGGCGATCGACGTAGCGTAAGCCGCACCGTGCAGCCGCAGCAATGGCGGCGTGTCGGCCGGTGCGGCGACCACTACTGAACGCGCCAACCCGGCAGGACCCAGGATGTTTTCGATGAATTCCTTTACCTCGCGGCCACGCTCGCCGATCAGGCCGACCACGATCACATCTGCGCTGGTAAAACGCGCCATCATGCCGAGCAAAATACTCTTGCCGATACCGCTGCCGGCAAAAAGCCCCATGCGCTGTCCACGGCCGACGGTCAGCAAGGCATTGATGGCACGCACGCCAACATCCAGAACTTGCCGGATAGGGGCTCGACTAAGGGGATTGCAAGGACGGCTGTGCAGCGGCACCCGGTGAGCCAGATTCAGTGGCCCCAGAAGATCCAGCGGACGTCCGGCACCGTCAAGGATGCGCCCCAGCAACTCATTGCCCACCTGGACCTGGCGCACGCGGTCTTCGGAACGACGCCGTAGGTGAGGTGATCCGCCCCGCCCGGAGACACGTTGCGCCGGGGTATCCACCGGCGTCACCCGTGCACCCGGCACCAGTCCATATACATCGGTGGAAGGCATGAGGAACAGTTTTTCACCGGAGAAACCGACCACTTCGGCATCTACATCATGACCGTCAGGCAGGTGAACGATACAGCTACCGCCTACCGCAAGCCTCAGCCCCACCGCCTCCATCACCAGCCCGGCAACCCGGGTCAGACGACCGGTCAAGAGCCAAGGGCTGACGGCGGAAACGGTCTCACCGCATTCCCGCAGAAAACCATTCCAGCGTTCAGAGGGAGACGTCATGATTCCTGCCTGGACGACCCATACACCCCAGAGGGGCTATTCAAGCCATGCACCTTCACTGCCCAGGGCGACGAGTATCCTTTTCCAGCGATTCTCTATGGTTGCGTCAATTTCGCTGTTCGTCGTTTCCACTCGACACCCGCCCCGCTCCACGCGGCTGTCGTCAATCAGCTTCCAATGAAAGTGATTCAGCTCGTCCGCCATCAGCGACCGCACCAGAGCCGCGTCTTCCGGGTGCAATTTGAGGTGTGGATGCTGGCTGGCCTGAGGCAGGCTGTTTACCGCCTCGCGAATCACCGGCAGAACCAGCTCCGGCCGTACTCGTAAAGCCTCACGCAACATTTGCTTGGCGACATCCAGCGCCAGGGAAAGCAGGTTCTGTGTCAATGTTTCATCAAACTGATTCAGAGCCCCACCCAGTGACGACATCAGTTGCATCAGCCGCGCCAGCTCTGCATCTACCTTGCCCTTGCCCTCCCTGTAACCGGCGGCAAATCCTTCCTGATAAGCCTGCTGGTGGGTATTCTCGACCTCTTCGGCTGTCGGCAAAGGCACAGTTGTTCTTGCAGACCCATCCAGTGAATTCAGCTCCCAGCGCTGATAAGCGCTCAATTGCTCCTTGGGAATGATATTGCTAGACAAAGCTTTCCTCTCCTGCGCCGCCGATCACAATCTGGCCTTCGTCGGCCAGCTTGCGCACGACCTTGAGAATTTCCTTCTGCTCCGCCTCGACTTCACTGACGCGCACCGGACCCTTGGCTTCGAGATCGTCGCGCAACATTTCAGCAGCCCGCTGCGACATGTTCTTGAAGATTTTCTCGCGCAGCTCTTCGCTCGTACCCTTGAGCGCAATAATCAGGGATTCGGACTGCACCTCTCGCAACAGCAACTGGATAGAGCGATCGTCGATATCGAGCAGGTTCTCGAAGACGAACATCTCATCCTGGATCTTCTGTGCCAGTTCGGGGTCGTAATCGCGGACACTGGCTATGATCGCGGTTTCATTAGCGGTGCCGACATAGTTCAAAATTTCTGCCGCTGTCCTGACACCGCCCATCACGCTTTTCTTGAGATTGCTGGCGCCTGACAGCAACTTGGTCAGCACATCGTTCAATTCCTTCAGCGCAGAAGGCTGGATTCCGTCCAGCGTGGCAATACGCAGCACCACATCGTTGCGCAGACGCTCGGTAAAAAGATTCAGTATCTCACTGGCCTGATCCCGCTCAAGATGAACCAGAATGGTGGCAATAATCTGAGGGTGCTCATTCTTGATGAATTCAGCCACGGAAGCGGCATCCATCCACTTCAGGCCTTCGATGCCGCTGGTATCGCCGCCATGCAGGATTCGCTCGATCAGGTTGGCCGCTTTATCCGAACCTAGCGCCTTAGTCAGCACACTACGAATATATTCATCGGAATCAGCCAAGCCGGCCTTTTCTCCTGCCTGGAACATGAAGTCATGCATCACCCGCTCCACCTGGACGCGGTTGACGCTATCCAGGGCTGCCATGGCATGCCCTAATTTCTGAACCTCCTTGGGGCTGAGATGTTTAAATACTTCAGCGGCCTCCTCCTCACCCAAGGCCATCAGCAAAATGGCGCTTTTCTGGACCCCATCTTCACTCATGATGGGCCAATCCAATCCTTGACCACATTAGCCACCACTTTCGGTTCCTTACGCGCCAGATCCTTGACTGACCGCAAGCGCTCCTCATACCCCAGAGTTGGCGCAATCGAGAAACCTTCGGCCTGTTCCTCCTTCTGAACCACTGGCGGCGGCGGGGTCGAAAGTTCCTTCAGCAGGGGGCGCAGCACCTTGAACACCAGGAAGAACACGATGCCGGCAATTAGCAGGTTCTTGGCGATATCCTTGACCAGAGAAATCGATGCCGGATCTTTCCAGATCGGTGCTGCCGGAATTTCCTCCGTCACCACACTGAATGAGGCATTCACCACATTGAGCGTATCGCCACGATCCTGTCTGTAACCCATGGCTTCCTTGACGAGATTGCTGATCTGCGTCATTTCTGCGTTAGTCAAAGGCTTGGTGCTAACCTTCCCATCCTTGTCCGTGGATTTCTTGTAATTTACCACGACAGCCACAGATAGGCGCTTGACGCTCCCTACCGGCGACTTGACATGCATGATGGTCTTATCCAGCTCGTAATTGACGGTCGACTCCTTGTGCCCCCCCCCGCTTGAAGGCTGAGCAGGCGCTGCAGCCACGGCCGTGGCTGCAGGTGCCGTAATCGGTGCAGCAGCTGTACCGGGGGGCTGATTGGACAAGGCGCCAGGCACGCCGCCTGCAGCCTGTCCTGTTCCAGTGTTGTTTTCATTGCTTTGTTGACTGCGGATTGCCGCCTCGGCGGGTGCAGGGTTGGGCTTGAAGGTTTCAGCAGTCTGCTCGGTCTGGGAGAAATCCAGCTCAGCCGCAACCTGTGCCCGCACGTTTTCCATGCCGGTAATCGGGCTGAGGATGTTTTCGATACGTTTGATGAAACTCTGCTCCACCTGACGTAGAAATTCCAGCTGACTCGGGTCGAGACCGGCGCCCTCCTTACCCTCGGCCGCAGAGCTCAACAGGTTGCCGTTCTGATCAAGTACAGTCACATTCTTGACCGGCAAGTCCGGCACGCTGCTTGAAATCAGATGAACAATGCCGTTGACCTGGGCCTTGTCCAGCGAACGCCCGGGATGGAGGCCAACAAGCACGGATGCGCTAGGATTTTTCTGCTCGCGGGTAAAGACTGAAGGGCGCGGAATAGCGAGATGCACGCGCGCGCCCTGCACGGCAGAAAGAGACTGGATGGAACGGGTCAACTCCCCTTCCAGAGCACGCTGATAGTTCACCTGTTCGAGAAACTGACTGGTGCCCAGCTTTTGGTTTTCCATCAACTCAAAGCCAACCACACTACCCTTGGGAAGGCCCTGTGATGCCAAGCGCAGACGCACGTCATAAACCTGACCGGAAGCAACCAGGATGGCGCCGCCCCCCTCCGCCATCTTGTAGGGAACGTTCATCTGCTGCAGGGAATTGATGATCGCACCGCCATCCCGGTCGGAAAGGTTGCTGTAGAGGACGCGGTAGTCCGGCGTCTGCGACCACATCCAGGCGCCGGAAATCAGCGCGATGGCAGCGGCCAGCGCCAGCATCAGCCCAATTTTTTGGCCGCCGGACAAGCGGTTGAATTCTCTTAGACGGGCGAAAAGTGATTGCTGTGGTGCGACAGCCATATTATTTTACGCCTTGAGTCCAAACTTGCGAGTGCTTGAGCTTTGCCCCCGAACGAGGGAATACAGTAATGGCAAGTGCAGCGCTTTGATCCCTATCACACTTGCATGCTCATGACTTCGTGGTAGGCCGACACCAGCTTGTTACGCACCTGCACCATGGTCTGAAAGGAAATATTGGCTTTCTGCAGAGAAATCATCACTTCCTGGAGGTTAGCATTGGGGTCGCCCTGCTCGAACGCTTTGGCCAGATTGGCAGTATCCTGCTGCGTGCCATTCACCTGGTCCAGCGAAGCCTTGAGCAGCGCCGCAAAATCCGGTCCTTCTGTCGACGCCGGAGCAGGCTCCTGGCCGGCAGCCAAAGCCGAAGCAGCGCGCAGCTGGCCGAGTAACTGGTCAATTCCCTGTGTAGTATTCATCGCTTTCAGGCCTCCAGCTCGAATTATAGCTGTTTATCCATTACGACGACCATTTTTTGCCCGTCTCAGCACAAAAATAAAGCACATTTCATGCCCAATTTGGTCATCACAGACCCGTTTCTTCACTTTCTTCGCGGTACTGCTGCAACTTGTAACGCAACGTGCGCTCGCTCATACCCAGCTTTTCCGCAGCACGCTTACGCGAACCGCTGACTGAAGCCAGGGTTTCCAGAATATGCGTCCGCTCCAGCGTTTTCATATCCACCGCCCCACCGGTGGTTACAGCTTTTCCTGGTTGCGGCACAGCAAGTTCGGATTTGGGTAGAAGCAAATACTCCGTCTCCAGCACATCGCCCGGAGACAAAATCATGGCACGCTGTATGACGTTTTCAAGCTCCCTGATGTTACCCGGCCAGGCATATCGCGTCAATTGCTCGGCAGTCGCAGAAGACAAGCCGATTCCGGGTCGGCCCAGCGAGCCGCCCAAACGGTCAAGCAGATGCCGGGCCAATGGCATGATATCCAGTGGGCGCTCACGCAATGGCGGCAATTCCAGGGGAAACACGTTGAGGCGATAATACAAATCCTCGCGGAAGGTGCCGCGCGCCACCATCTCGCGCATGTCGCGGTTGGAGGTGGCAATGATCCTGATATCGAGTGGAATCGCCTTATGTCCGCCGACCCGCTCCACCTCGCGCTCCTGCAGCACCCGCAGCAGCTTGGCCTGGAGCGGCATCGGCATTTCGGATACCTCATCCAGCAACAGGGTACCCCCCTGCGCCTGCTCGAACTTGCCCGCGTGGGACTGGGCGGCGCCGGTAAAAGCGCCCTTTTCGTAACCGAACAAAGTGGATTCGAGCAGATTTTCCGGAATCGCCGCGCAGTTTATCGCCACGAAAGGCTTGTCGGCACGCGGGCTGTGACGATGAATGAAGCGCGCCATCACTTCCTTACCGCAACCGGACTCGCCCGTAACCAGGATCGTCGCACTGGTACTGGCAACCTTCCGCGCCAACCCCAGCAACTCAACCGTGCGAGGGTCGTCAGCCACCATTTCCGAGCCGTTCGCCGGTTGCGCAGAAAGCATATAGCGCGCCACCTCCGCCAACAGACTGTCCGGCTCGAATGGCTTGGTCAGGTAAGTGCACGCCCCTGCGCGCATTGCTTCTACCGCCTTGTCGATCATGCCATAGGCGGTCATCAGCAGCACCGGGACATGAGGATAGACCGACTTGATTTCGCGCAATAGGGTATGTCCATCCATGGGATGCATCTGCACATCCGTCACGACCAGGCCGACACTACGCTTTCCCAGCACCGCAAGCGCCGCAAGCCCATCGGAAGCGTCCAGCGTCTCGTAGCCGGCCAAACCCAGCGTGTCGCACAAGGCTTCGCGCAGGTCTCGGTCGTCCTCAACGACCAGGATAGGCAATGTTTTCATGGTTTCGCAATTTAAAATTTTCCGGATTATAGCTTGGGTAGCCGCAGAATGAATTCACTACCACAACCTGGCGCCGACTTGACCTGGACAGAACCCCGATGCGCCTCGGCCACGCCGCGCACAATCGCCAGCCCCAGACCTGTCCCGTCAGTGCGGGTCGTGTAGAACGGCTCAAAAAGGCGCTCCTTGGTTGCAACATCGATTCCCTTGCCATCGTCGACCACAGCAATCGACACTTGACCATCATCCCCTAGTTCAACCCTCAGGCTGACCTGCCCGCCCTCCGGGCAAGCCTGCATGGCATTCTCAAGCAGGTTGAGCAAGGCACCAGTCAAAGCCTTTCGACTGCCCAGCACGGCAGCGCCCCGGCTATCATCCTCAATACTGAAATTCAACCCACGCTCAATCATTTGCGGCTCCATGACCTGCTGCAAATCAACCAGCACGGAAGACATCCGGACCACATCCTGCCCCCCGCCCTCCCCCTTCACGAACAACAGCATGTCCTGGATCAGGTGCTCAAGGTGACGAAGACGCGCCAGCACTTTATCTGCGAAACGGATCCGCTCGTTTTCAGGTAAATCAATTTTTTTCAAGTGGGAGGCGTAGAGCAGAGCGGTAGCGAGCGGGGTGCGCAACTGATGCGCCAACCCCGCCGCCATCTCGCCCATCGCAGACAGCCTCTGATGCCGCTGCAGCTCGCGCTGCATGGCGTAGGCTTCGGTCATGTCATGAATCAGCAGCACCTGCCCGCCGGCGGCGTCCAGCGGGCTACTGGATATACTGACCCGACGCGGCGCAGCCCCACTGACCGGCACAAGATCCCACTCATGCGGCACCACCGTTTGTATCAGCACGCGCGCAGCGATCTCCGCCCAGGCCCGTCCCATGAGAGACTCCCCCAGCAGCTCCCGGGCAGCGGGGTTCAACTCGATAATAGTACCCGGCTGATCCAGCACCACTACACCTGCCGGCATGGCGGAAAGCAGATGGGACAGACGCTGCGACAGCGCCTCCTTTTCCAGCAACTGCCATCGCAATTCCACATTGGCAACAGCGAGCTCACCGGTCAGGCGCTCCACCTGCTGCTGCAACTCCTGGTAAGCGCCGGTAAGCTGTGCAGAAGCTTCGTTGAACAGCGAAAATGCCTGCTCCAGCTCCTTCGGATCTACCTGCTTGGGGGTATTCGACAATGCCTTAAGCTCCATGGCCGGTTCATGCCGAAATCATACCGTAATTGATCCGGTCGTTGTTGAACGGTTACACCTTGGGACAACTCCCGAGAACATTTACTGAGCACCGGGAAAGCTCGTTTTGCCACCCGGCTCGACAATCAATGCCCCGAGATGATAGATGGGCGAATTTGCATTAAATCGCTGGCCAATTTAAATTATGTGCTGAAAACAGCGAGTAACCGCCCGACAACCGCCCGATTTAACAGAATGCAACTTAGCCGTATTGAGGTATGATACTGAAAAATGTCCTGCCTGCCAGGCCCGACTGAGGTGCGGGATCAGGACTTTTCACGGAGAGCAACAACATGTCACAACTCTTAAAAAATATTGACGCCCGCACCAAGCTGGCCGGCACCAACAAGCTGGAGATACTGCTGTTCACCCTGGGCACGGACAGCCGCACCGGTCGCAGGGAAACATTTGGCGTCAATGTTTTTAAGGTGCGCGAAGTCATGCGCGTGCCGGAGATCACCCACGCCCCGGATATGCCGTCCTCGGTTGAAGGCATGGTCAGTCTGCGCGGCGTCCTGGTACCGGTTGTCGATCTGGTTAAATATTCCGGAGTGGAAACCGACCAAAAGCCGGAAATCATGATCGTCACCGAGTACAACGGCCACACTCAGGGTTTTCTGGTGGAAGCGGTAGATACCATCCTGCGCCTCGACTGGACGGCCATGCGCGTCCCACCCGACATGCTCACCGCGCAGATGGGGGGGCTGATCACCGCAGTCACCGAACTGGCGGACGGCCGTCTGGTCATGATGATGGACGTGGAAAAAGTCCTTTCCGAAACCAGCCATTACGATGACGAATACCTGTTCAACAACATCAGACCCATTGAAGTGGAAAACCGCACCATCTTCTTTGCCGACGACTCGTCCGTCGCCAGAAACCAGATCCAGCGCACCCTGGATGCCATGAACATCCGACACATCAGCGCCAATAATGGCAAGCAGGCGTGGGATGAACTACAAAAAATCGCCGCTCAGGCTGATGCCGCTCATGTCCCGGTCACCAGTTTCATCCAGCTGATTCTCACCGATGTGGAAATGCCGGAAATGGACGGTTACGTGCTCACTAAACACGTCAAGAGCGACCCCCGTTTTGCCGGCATTCCAGTCATCATGCACTCCTCCCTGAGCAGCGACGCCAACCGGCAACTCGGCCGGTCGGTCGGCGTGGACGACTATATTCCGAAATTCGAACCACATAAGCTGGCGGCGACTCTCACCCAGTTGTTAAGCGAACCTGTTAAATAAATGGGGAATAGTATGGAAAAGCGCAACCCGCTCCTCGATGCAGTGGATGCCAGAGCCAAACTGGCCGGCTCCAACAAGATGGAAATCCTGCTCTTCTCATTGGGAAGCGGAGAAATTTTCGGCATCAATGTATTCAAGGTACGTGAAGTCTGCCAGACTCCCAGGGTCACAAAATCCCCCAATATGCCAGATGGCGTCGAGGGAGTGATCTCCCTGCGCGGCAATATCATCCCGGTCATCGCGCTGGCCAAGATCATCCATCTGGACGAAGTACCGGCAGACACCGGGCACACCATGATCGTCACCGAATACAGCCGCCACACTCAGGGCTTCCTGGTGCATGACGTCGACCGCATCATTCGCGTCGACTGGGACCAGGTCAAACCCCCTCAAACCATGCTGGCCGGCAACGATGGCCTGATCACCGCGATCACGGAACTGCCAGACGGCAAACTGGTTTCAATTCTCGACGTCGAACAGATTCTGGCCAACGCCATTGGAATCGAACCCGTGCCCGACCTCGCCCCGGTCGAAACGGACACAGAGCTGGCGATCTTCTTTGCCGATGACTCCGCGATCGCGCGCAAGGAAATCGTGATGGTGCTGGACAAGCTGGGAGTTAAATACCAGCAGGCCACCAACGGCCTGGAAGCCTGGGAAAGGCTGCAGAATATGGCCGCCCGTGCTCAGCAGGATGGCTCCATGGTGTACGACCAGATCAAGGTCATTCTCGTGGATGCGGAAATGCCGGAAATGGACGGTTATGTCCTGACGAAAAACATCAAGGCGGACAAGCGGTTCGAAGGCATCCCGGTAGTCATGCATTCCTCGCTTTCGTCGGAAGCCAACCGCGACATGGGCAAGCGCGTCGGCGTAGACGCCTATGTCGCAAAATTCGACCCGGCCGTTCTGGCCGACACTTTACGTCCCTTATTACTCAGATAGATAGTCCGATGAAGCGCAACAACAAAATTCAGGCTAACGCCCTAAAGCGCGCCATGACATCGTACGATGGCGAGATGAGAGCTAAGCCTATTACCCGCGGAGTAGTCCATGGCCGATAAGAACATGAAATTCCTGATCGTCGACGATTTTTCGACCATGAGAAGGATCATACGCAATCTGCTGAAGGAGCTCGAATTCACCAATGCTGACGAAGCCGAAGATGGCGTAGCCGCACTCAACAAGCTACGCGGCGGCAATTTCGATTTCGTGGTCAGCGACTGGAACATGCCCAACATGACTGGCATTGAACTGCTCAGGGCTATCCGTGCAGATGACACGCTGAAGCACTTGCCAGTGTTGATGGTGACCGCCGAAGCCAGGAAAGAAAACATCATCGCGGCGGCTCAAGCCGGCGCCAGCGGCTATGTCGTCAAACCTTTTACGGCTGCCGTGCTGGAAGAGAAACTGAATAAAATTTTTGAAAAAATGGGCAAATAATTAAGGAGACGCTCGGTGAGTAACATTACTTCAGGCAACGGGGATTCCGACGATCTGGAAGCCCTGTTCGATAGCATAGTCATGGCCAGCAGCACACAACCGGCCGTACCCGAAACCAAACAGGACACCTCTGCGCCAACCGCAGCGACTGACCCAACAATAGTTCCCGGCGACGAGAGCCTATTCTCGCAAATCGGCCACTTGACGCGCAAGCTGCACGATACGCTACGTGAACTGGGGTATGACAAAAAGTTGGCGGCAACGGTAGACGCCATCCCCGACACCCGCGAACGCCTCGCCTATATTGCGACCATGACGCAACAGGCGGCGGAACGCGCACTGACCGCCACGGAAGTCGCCCAGCCAATTCAGGAAAAGCTCGAAGCGGGTGCGATGGGGCTCAGCTCCAAATGGCAGCGCCTGTTCGACAATCAGCTAAGTCTGGAAGAGTTCAAACAACTGGCGGAAGAAACCCGCCGCTACCTGAAAGAAGTTCCGAGTCAGACCAAGGCAACCAATGCCCAGCTCATGGAAATCATGATGGCGCAGGACTTTCAGGACCTGACCGGCCAAGTGATCAAGAAAGTCGCCGATATGGCCCAGCAAATGGAACGGGACATGCTGCAATTGCTGCTGGCGACGACACCTGCCGAGAAGAAAAACGAAATGGATGCCAGCTTGCTGAACGGCCCGGTGATCAATGCCGTAGGCAGGACTGACGTGGTAACCAGCCAGGTCCAGGTCGACGATCTGCTCGAAAGCCTGGGCTTTTAATCCAACAATTTCAAATAAACTCAGTAGCCGGGAGAAATTATGAGCCACTTCGCCGGAATGGAAGAGTTACTACAGGATTTTCTGACAGAAGCGGGTGAGCTGCTGTCTGATGTAGACAACAAATTGGTCGAACTGGAAAAGCGCCCCAGTGACAAGGCGCTGCTAAACGATATTTTCCGCGGCTTCCACACGATCAAGGGCGGCGCCGGCTTCCTCAACGTCAACGATCTGGTCGGGCTGTGCCACCGCACCGAAAACCTGTTCGACAAGTTGCGCACCGGCGAGCTGGCCCTGACTGCCGAGATCATGGATGTCATCATGAACGCAACCGGCGTGGTGCGCACCATGTTCGGCTCGCTCGCCCAGTCGCAGCTGCCGGACGCAGCGGATGCCGCGCTTCTGAAAGCACTGGACTGCGTTCTGGCTGGCGAAAAGGTGGTGCTGGCGACTCTTGCCGCACCAGCCGAGCCTGCCAACGCAGACCGGGCCACCACCCAGGAATCCGGCGGTCCGGATTGGCAGGCGTTGTACCACACCGTCACCGGAACGCCCGCGGAAAGCATAGCCGCACCCCAAGAAGTTGCTCTCCCCATGGAGATTGCGCCTGTTGTCCAAGCCGCAGCCCGGGTCGCCCCTGTGCCCCGCGCCAAGGCGCCTTCCGCCCAGCAGCCTGCCGCCAAAGAAACCACCATCCGCGTGGACACATCGCGGCTGGACATGGTGCTCAACCTTTCCGGCGAAATCGGCCTCACCAAGAACCGTCTTACCTGTCTGCGCGCGAACATCCTCCAGGGCAAAACCGATGGAGACACCCTCAAGGCACTGGACGAAGCCGTCAGCCACCTGGACCTTTTGGTGGGCGACCTGCAAAACGCTGTGATGAAAACCCGGATGCAGCCGATCGGCAGGCTGTTCCAGAAATATCCACGCCTGGCACGCGACCTTGCTCGGCAACTGGGAAAAGACGTCGAACTGCTGATCGTGGGTGAAGAAACCGAAATCGACAAGACCATGATCGAGGATCTTAACGATCCCATCGTCCATCTGGTGCGCAACGCGGTCGACCATGGCGTGGAAAGCACGCAAGATCGCGTCGCCGCAGGCAAGCCGACCAAGAGCCTGGTGAAACTTTCCGCCATGCAGTCAGGCGATCACATCGTTATCGAGATCGCCGACGACGGCAAAGGTATGCGACCCGACACCATACGCCGCAAGGCTATCGAAAGAGGGCTGATCGATACCGAAGCAGCAAACACACTGGATGACAAGCAGTCTCTTAACCTGATCTTCCTGCCCGGCTTTTCGACCAAGGACGAGATTTCCGATGTATCTGGACGGGGTGTCGGGATGGATGTCGTGCGCACCAACATCCAGAAATTGAATGGTCGGATTGACATCAATTCAGTCGTCGGCCATGGCACGACCATTACCATCTCCCTACCACTGACCCTGGCCATTCTCCCCGTACTGGTGGTACGCCTGGGCGAACAGCCTTTTGCCGTACCCCTTTCCATGGTGCGTGAGATCATCCCGATCCATCCCGAAGAAATCCAGCGTGTTTCAGGCCGAGCAACCATGGTGGTGCGCGACGAGGTTCTGCCAGTGCGGTCCCTGGCCAGCCTGATCGGCTGGCCGCAGGAGGGCATGCCCTCCTTCGGTGTCCTGATGCAAGCCACAGCCACCAACTTTATCCTGGCTATCGACGGCTTCATCGGACGGGATGACGTGGTCATCAAGCCGCTGCATGACATCAAACCCAAGGGCATCGCAGGTGCCACCCTGTCCGGTGATGGCCTGGTGGTGCTGGTGCTGGATATCGAGGAGCTGCTGGAAATGAGCACCGAGGTAACTCAGGCATCGATGTTTACCGCGTAAGGGCTGGAACTCCAATGCAAGATCACGCCTATCTCGCCCGCCAACCGATCGTTGACAACCAACAAAAAATCGTCGGCTATGAACTTCTGTTCCGTCGCAGCGCGGAAGCCACCAATGCCAGTTTCACTGATGACCATCTAGCCACCTCCAAGGTGCTGGCCAACATCCTCAGCAACATGGGGGCGGAATGGCTGCTGGGCGACAAACTGGCCTTCATCAATGCCTCCACCTCCATGCTGATGAGCGATTTCCTCGAGCTGCTACCGGTCAACCGGGCAGTGCTGGAAGTTCTGGAAACCACTCGTGCGACCCCGGAGTTGCTGGCACGCTGCCACGAGCTCCGCAAGCTGGGGTACCGCCTGGCCCTGGACGACTTTGAGCTGACGCAGGAAAGCGCCCCGCTGCTAGCAATCGCAAACTTCATCAAACTGGATGTCCAGAAGCTGAATGCCAGCGGCCAGCTTGAAACCCATGTTCGCGCCCTGGAAAAGCATCCGGCCCAGCTGATTGCAGAAAAGGTCGAAACCCAAAGCGAACACAATATTTGCAAAAAACTGGGGTTCGCCTATTACCAGGGCTACTATTTCGCCCACCCGGAAACGCTGTGCGCCAAGGTCATCAATCCCGCCTACGCCGTCGTGCTGGAACTGCTCAACAAGGTGCGCAACAATGCGCAAATCAAGGATATCGAATCTTCCTTCAAGCGCGACGTAGCCCTTTCCTTCAAGCTGTTACGCTACATCAATTCTGTCGGCTTTGGCCTGTCCTGCGAAATCCAGTCACTGCGCCATGCACTGGCGATTCTCGGTTATCAGCAGCTGTATCGCTGGCTGACCCTGCTGCTAGTCACTGCGGGGGAAGGCAGCACCTCGCCTGCCCTGATGAAAACAGCCGTCACCCGCGGCCGCCTGACCGAGCTATTGGGCAAGGATATGCTGGAAGCTGCCGATCGCGACAACCTGTTTATTGTTGGAGTGTTCTCTCTGCTCGATGCCATGCTGGAAATGCCTATGGACGAGGCATTGGACAAGCTCTCTCTGCCGGAAGCGATCTCTGATGCGCTGCTGTCCCGACAAGGCCTCTACGGCCCCTTCCTGGATCTGGCTATAGCTTGCGAGGAAGGGGATTCAGACCACATTGAAAAACTGGCTTTTTCCCTCCAGCTGGAGCCGGACAAGATCAACCAGGCTCACCTCTCCGCACTGGCCTGGGTGGAAACCCTAGGGATATAACCGGCACGGTAATGGGTGATGAGGAATGGGTAACGAAAACCTTTCGACCATCACTCATTCCCCATTACCCATCACCCCACTTCAGAGGGTAGCCGGTTCGCGGCTGGCACCCGCATCGTTCATGCGCTCCAGATATTTCTTCCAAAGCGCTTCCTGGTTGACGCCCAAGTCATGCAGGTAATCCCATGAATATAGACCGCTGTCATGGCCATCCGAGAAAACCAGCTGTACGGCATAGCTGCCCACCGGCTGAACATCGGTAATTTCTACATTCTTCTTTCCCACCTGCAATACTTCCTGCCCCGGGCCATGGCCGCGCACCTCGGCAGAAGGCGAGTAAATCCGCAGGAATTCGCAAGGCAGCTCAAAACGCTGTCCATCGGAAAACGCAATCTCCAGCATGCGCGATTTCTGGTGAAGCTTGATTTCCGTCGGCATCGGCGTTTTATTATCCAATCCTGCCATATTTATTCCTTTCGATGAGTCGATTCAGTAGTAACGATAAGCGAGAAAGCCGGATTCTAGATGGGGGGAACAAACCGAATTTCAAGCCTGCGGACCACAAAGAAAAACCTTCTAACCCCATCAGTCCAGGCTATTTGCTGCCGTCCCCTCCCACCGCGGCAAGCAGCTTATCCATCCAGCCATCAGGCAAAATCCGCTTTAGCGTGGCGAACAGGTGAGTAGGGACGGTCACGTGGTACCGAATTTTGGGGTGCCGGCTCTCCAAAGCATGAATAACTTTATCCAGCACCGCCCCGGGCGGAAGCGTAAATGGCACGGCCGCACCCTGCTTGACCAGACGGCGCTCCATAGCCAGGTACTTCTCGCGGTGGGCGCTGTGTTCCACATCGATATTGCGCTTGTAGACCACAAATGAATTCGCCCGGAAACGGCTCTCGATCGGCCCCGGTTCGACCAGGGAGACATGGATACCGCTGCCGCGAAGCTCCAGCCGCAACGTATCGGCAATCCCTTCCAGCGCGTATTTGCTGGCGATGTAGGCGCCCCTGTAAGGCAAGGCAATCAGCCCCAACACCGAGCTGTTCATGATGATACGGCCGTAGCCCTGGGCGCGCATCACTGGTATCACCCGGTTGGTCAACTCAACCGTGCCGAACAGGTTGGCCTCGAACTGCTCGCGCAATACCTCACGCCGCAGATCCTCCACCGCGCCGGGCTGGCCGTAAGCGCCGTTGTTGAACAGGGCATAAAGCTGCCCGCCGCTACGCGCCAGAATCTCGTCCATCGCATGATGAATGGAAACCGAATCAGCCAGGTCGAGCTGCACGCTTTCCAGGCCGTCAGCCTCAAGCGCCCGCACATCCCCCGACTTGCGGGCCGAGGTAAAGACGCGGTAGCCGCGCTTTGCCAGTCCTGCGGCAACGCAACGCCCGATTCCGCTGGAACAGCCAGTGATCAGGATATTTCGGGGGGGCATGGCGCACTCATATCTTGATCATCAATCCTATTCATTACCATTCCAAAGGAATATACAGGCAACACAAGCCACACCTATAATTAAGAAGCGCTACACTAGATAAGGGATACCCATCCAGGCACAGCGATATCTTGCAACTCTTCATGGCCCGGATGGTTCCTACACTAATCAATCATTGATACAATGTCGCACTGAAAATAATAATCGGATACTGCAAATAATGCGTGCAATCTTTTTCAAGCTCCCGACCGTGATGCTATTAAGCCTTGCCCTGCTCGGCTGTGCCACTAACGGTGACCCTCGCGATCCTTTGGAACCGCTCAATCGCGGCATCTACAAATTCAACGACGTGGTGGACAAAGCAGTGCTCAAACCGGTTGCCACAGGGTACAGGGACGCCATGCCTGATCCAGTGCGCACCGCCGTCGGCAACTTCTTTTCCAATCTGGATGACGTGCTGGTGCTACTCAACGATCTGCTCCAGTTCAAACCCGAGCAGGCCGCCTCGGATTTCAGCCGTCTGGTCTGGAACACCTCTGTCGGCATTGCCGGCCTGATCGACGTCGCTACCCCGATGGACCTGCCGAAACATAACGAAGACTTCGGGCAAACGCTGGGATATTGGGGCATCGGCGACGGCCCCTATCTGGTGCTGCCATTCCTTGGCCCCAGCACCCTGCGAGATACCGTTGGAACAGTCGTAGACGTCCACTTCGACCCGGTGGCGCAGCATACACCGGTTGCCGAGCGCAATTCGGCGATTGCCATCCACGCCGTGGATAACCGTTCGCGCCTGCTTGACGCAGAGGAAGTGCTGGACGAAGCCGCCATCGACCGCTATGTCTTTCTGCGGGACGCCTATTTACAGCGGCGGCGTGGTTTGGTTTATGACGGCAATCCACCGCGTGAGAAATTCGAGGATTATGATGAACCCGCTCCTTCCACTCCAGCCGAGTCCCGCCCCTGAACTCTGGTTGCTCCGCGCATAACGGAGCGATGAACAACCACCCCTAGAAATTCGCCGCCTCAACCTCGAGGTAGGCGCGGTTAATATTCCCCCCCATGTTTGTTTCGAATTCATGGAGATTTTTCCATTCGCTCAAATCGAGCGTGCCGCGAATCTCGCTGTCGCTCAGTCCTTTCTTGTAACCCGCCTCGACGCCCGCATAGAAGCCGGCCAACAAGTTGTGCAGTTTGGCCACATCCGACTTGCTCATGAGCGGGCCGTGCCCGGGCACGATCGTGGTTGCATCAAACTCCTGCGCCTTGGCCAGAGCGCCGACCCAGTTGCGGATATGGCCGTCACGCATGACCGGGGTGGTGGTATTGACCAGGATATCGCCGCCGATCAGCACCCTGTCGTCCGGCAAATAAACCATCATGTCGCCCGGCGTATGGGAGCCGCGCGGCACCCAAAGAACCATTTTCACTCCCTCAAAACTGCGGTTGTTGCTACTCTCCGCCTTGAAAGTCAGCATTGCCGGAACCGGACGGGTATTGGGAAACTTGCGCCCGACCATATTTTCCATGATCTGCACCCACTCCATGCCGGTTTTCTCAACCAGCACCTTACACTGCTCCGAGCTGATGATTTCCGCGCCCTTGAACGCCACGTTGCCCAACACATGGTCGCCATGGTGGTGAGTGTTGATGATGTGGGTGACCGGCTTCGGCGTAATTCTGGCAATCGCTTTCGCCAAGTGTTTGCCGACCTCGTCGGTCCCGCCGCTGTCCACCAGGATCACGCCCTTGTCGCCGATGATCACCGTGCTGTTGACCATGTACCCCTGGTTGTGCGGGCTGGGCAGCCCCAGCGGCCCAAGCAGGGCATACACACGGTCGTTGACCTTCACCACCTTGGGTTCGGGCAATCTGGTTTCAGCGCTGACTGCATTTGCATAAACCAGGACAAACAAGATCAAAAAAACGCGGCTCATGATTTCTCCTTGTCCCGATAAGAATCAGGAAATAGTCTGGTAATACAGGTTCTGCGGATGGTTGGCCTGGGCGAAGAAAAACCAGCGCTCGGCGAGCAGGCCCATATATTGCACCAGAAAAGCCGCAAACAACAATCCACTCAAGGAAGAGGAAAGGCCGCCGGCCAGTAGCAGCAACGGAAGCGCGAACACCAGCACCAGGAACACCCATTTGACCGAGCGCAGCAAGGCGGCTCCCTTGCCATGAAAAAACTCGCGGGTATTAAACGAACCTCCCATGAAGCCCTGGGATTTCTGCACAATCTGGCCATGGCGTACACCGATCGCCGTTTGCAGTGTGGATTTCGGCTTCAGGCGCGCATTGCGAGCCAGCGATGCGGCCCGTGTCACCAGCGCCAGCAGGGTAATCACCATCGCCCATTTGCCGTAGAACCCGACCAGATCGGGCGCAGCGTATACCGAATAAGCCGTCGCCAGGGTGAAGCCCGAAGCGCTGCCGAGGAGCAGGTAATTCACGACCGTCAGCGGGCTATGCCATTCCTGCAGGAATTTCAGGCAGGCGTAAATCATCGCCGTGCAAATGAACAACGCAAAGCACAGCAGCGTACCGAGCACGCCGAGCACCATCGTCGCATCCAGAGTCAGCGTGCCGAGGGTGACGAGCGGGGCATGCCAGCCAAGGCTATGCGCCACACCATAGAGAAACACCACTCCCATGAATGCCGGCAACACGATCACCTCGCGCGACAGCCAGGACGTGCGCCATTTCGCCGCCGAGCGCCATGCCCGCTCGGGATGACCAAGATGGAAGAAGGAGGCCACCAATCCACCGATCAGGAGCAGCAAAGCAATCAGGCTACCTATCGCATAAAAACCGCCATCGGCTTGTTCTGGCAACAAATGAAAAAAGGCATAAACCTGGCCGGTGTAGAGGGCCAGGAACAATCCCTGGCCGGCGCCGATCAGGGTGGTGAGGAAAATTACTGAAAACGCGGGATGCATGAATAACTCTCCAAATTCTTTACCGCAAAGGCGCTAAGGCGCAAAGACGACCAATACGGATCTCTATCGCTTTTCTTTGCGCCTCTGCGCCTCTGCGGTTGGTTTTACCAACTGGTCACATCGTCCAGAGACGGCTCGCTCTTGTCCGGTTGCGGCAGCAGACGCTCTTTCTTGAGCGGGTTGTCGGCGCGCATCAGTTCATCGGTGTGTATCCTGATCTGCGTCTTGCGCCTTGGCAGGTAGTGGTTGGACGGTTTGGTGCCCCACTCCGGCATCAACGCATAACCGCCGCTTTCCCGGATCGCCACCGAAACCGCCGACTCCGAGTCGTGCACGTCGCCGAACAGGCGTGCGCTGGTCGGGCAGGCCAGCACGCACGCCGGCTTGCGTTCCGCTTCTGGCAGGGACTGGTCGTAAATCCGGTCGACGCAGAGGGTACACTTTTTCATCACCTTCTGGTGCTCGTCGATTTCTCGCACACCATAGGGGCAGGCCCAGGAGCAATACTTGCAGCCGATGCACTTGTCGTAGTCCACCAGCACGATACCGTCCTCCTTGCGCTTGTACGAAGCGCCCGTCGGGCACACCGGCACGCAGGGCGGCTCCTCGCAATGCAGGCAGGATTTTGGGAAATGCACCGTCTCGGTATTGGGGAAGCTGCCGACCTCGAAAGTCTGCACCCGGTTGAAGAAGGTGCCGGTCGGGTCAGCGCCGTAGGGGCGGTCGTCCGACATGGCGCCCGCCGAACCGGAGGTATTCCATTCCTTGCAGCTGGTGACGCAGGCATGGCAGCCGACGCAAACATTGAGGTCGATGACCAGGGCGAGCTGGGTCATTTCCACTCTCCTTTTCCAGCAAAAAATGCCTGCCAGGCGCGCCGAACCTTGCTGGTGCCGGGCGCAGCAGGCACTGGTGCAAATTGCGGAGAGGTCTGTTCCGGCTCGCCCTCGGCCGCCTTGTAGATTTTCACCTTGACGTCGTACCACGCCGCCTGCCCGGTGACGGGGTCGGAGTTGGAAAGGTGGGCGCCATCACGGTTGGCCGGCAGCTCCTCGGATATCAGGTGATTCAGCAGGAAACCCTTTTCCGACTCGTTCGCTTCCAGCGCCAGGTTCCACGCCCCCTTGGCCTTGCCGATGGCGTTCCAGGTCCACACCGTACCAGGCTCGAGCGCCTCGGTGTAACGGCACATGCAGCGCACCTTGCCGTGCATCGATTCGACCCAGATCCAGTCGTCGTCGGCGATACCCTGGGCCTGTGCGGTCACCGGATTCACGAACAGGTAGTTATGGGCGTGGATCTGACGCAGCCAGGCATTCTGCGAATCCCACGAGTGATACATCGCCATTGGGCGCTGTGTCACCGCATTGAGCGGATACTTGGCGTTGTCGCTGAGCTGTGCTTCCAGCGGCTCATAGTAGAACGGCAGCGGGTCAAAATAAGTTTCGATGCGCTGCCTCAGACGCTCGGGAGGCTGGCGGCCATCAGTCTTGCCCTGGGCGGCGAGACGGAACTTCTGCAGCACTTCGGAATAGATATGGATGTTGATCGGCTCCGCATAGCGCGTCAGACGATGGCGCTGCGCCCATTCCAGGTAACCCTGATTCCAGTTGCGCATGTACTGGTAAGAACGCGGCAGGTGGTATTGATAGACGCAGTTATTCTTGGCGTACATCTCCCACTGGCGCGGATTTGGCTCGCCGCGCATGAACTTTTCCCCGCCCTTGCCGCGCCAGCCGGCGAGGAAGCCGATGCCGGAACCCGGCTCGGTTTCATAGTTGATGATGAAATCGGGGTAATCGCGGAACTTGCGCGAGCCGTCCGGGTTGACGAACACCGGCAACTTGAGGCGCGAACCCAGCTCGATCAGCACCTCCTGGAATGGCTTGCACTCGCCTGTAGGCGGCACCACCGGGATGCGCACCGAATCCACTGGACCATCGAATTCGGAAATCGGCCGGTCGAGCATGGACATCACATCATGGCGTTCGAGATAAGTCGTATCCGGCAGCACCAGATCGGCGAAGGCGGTCATCTCGGACTGGAAAGCGTCGCACACGATCAGGAAGGGGATCTTGTACTCGCCATCCTCGCGCTTGTCCTTCAGCATGTCACGCACCTGCACCGTATTCATCGCCGAATTCCACGCCATGTTCGCCATGAAGATCAGCATGGTGTCGATTGAATAGGGATCGCCGCGCCAGGCGTTGGTAATGGCGTTGTGCATCAGCCCGTGGACAGCCAGCGGGTATTCCCAGGAAAACGCTTTGTCGAGCCGCACCGGCTCACCGTTCTCGTCGACGAACAGATCGTCCGGCTCGGCGGGCCAGCCCAGCGCCATGCCGCCCAGCGGCGTATTCGGCTGCACCCCTTCCGGACCTTTCGGCGTCTTGGCGCAGGGGGGAATCGGGCGCGGAAACGGTGCCTTGTGACGAAACCCGCCAGGACGGTCGATGGTGCCGAGCAGACTCATCAAAATGGACAGGGCGCGGATGGTATGAAAGCCGTTGGAATGGGCGGCCAGGCCGCGCATGGCATGGAAGGCGACCGGATTGCCGGTCACGGTTTCGTGCTCCTTGCCCCAGGTATCGGTCCAGGCGATCGGCAGTTCGATCTTCTGGTCGCGCGCGGTGACGCCCATCTCGTGGGCGAGGCGGCGTATGGTCTCGGCCGAAATGCCGGTAATCCCTTCCGCCCATTCCGGCGTGTAGTCCTCGACCCGCTCCTGCAGGAGCTGGAAGGAAGGCTTCACCGGCGTGCCGTCATGGAGTTTGAATTCGCCGCGGAGGAAAGGGTCCGCGCCCTCGCTGTGAGAAACCACCGGCTTGTTGGAAACACGATCCCACCACAGCTTGTTCTGCGGATCGAAGCACCCTTCCTCCGCCGGCACCTCGGTACGCACGAACATACCGAACTCGCTGCTCTTTTCGTCAAGGTTCACCAGTTCGGCGGAGTTCGAGTACTGCACCAGAAAATCGCGGTCGTACAGGCCGAGGCGGATGATTTCGTGTATCAGCGCCAACAGCAGAGCGCCGTCCGTGCCAGGGCGGATCGGCACCCACTCATCGGCGATGGCGGAATAGCCGGTGCGCACCGGATTGATCGAAACGAAGCGGCCGCCGTTGCGCTTGAACTTGGACAAGGCGATCTTCATCGGGTTGGAATGATGATCCTCGGCGGTGCCTATCATCACGAACAGCTTGGCACGATCCAGATCAGGGCCGCCGAATTCCCAGAACGAGCCGCCGATCGTGTAGATCATGCCCGCGGCCATATTCACCGAACAGAAGCCGCCGTGGGCAGCATAGTTGGGCGTGCCGAACTGCTTGGCGAACAGCCCGGTCAGCGCCTGCATCTGATCGCGGCCGGTGAAGAGCGCAAATTTTTTCGGGTCGGTAGCGCGTATCTTCGCAAGTCGCTCCGCCATCAGGGTAAACGCCTCTTCCCAGGAAATCGGCTCAAACTCACCTGCCCCCCTCTCGGAGCCAGGCTTACGTCGCAACGGTTGGGTCAGGCGTGCAGGAGAGTACTGCTTCATGATGCCGGAAGAACCTTTGGCGCAGATCACGCCTTGGTTCAAGGGGTGCTCGGGGTTGCCCTCGATGTAGCGCACCTCTCCGTTTTTCACTGTGACACGAATGCCGCAGCGGCAGGCGCACATGTAGCAAGTCGTGTTCTTGACCTCGACACGGTCCTTTGAGTTTTCTGTATGACTGGCTGATTGCTGCATGATTATTTTCTCGCTAAGCCGATGAATCCCGGCTTACTCAGGATGCAAATTAATGTGACTATCGAGACTGATTTTACAGACATTATCAATTCAGTTTGTTCACATTTATTTATATGCATATAAGAATTTTGATACAGTCTAATATAGATACCGAGTCAAAATTTGAGTGGCGCCCGAACGGGGAAACGCTGGAGGGAGAATGTAAGATGGCGGAGAGGGTGGGATTCGAACCCACGGTAGGTTTGAACCTACGCCTGATTTCGAGTCAGGTACATTCGACCACTCTGCCACCTCTCCGCAAGGCCTGCATTCTACCAGTTCAGGGGAGATAGTTGAACCTGAAACATGGACAAAACTACCAAAGCAGGTCAAACTTTTGCCATGCGCCTGTTTATTCCGCTCATCCTTGTGCTGGGAATGGGGTCGTGCAGCGTTCCAGAGACCCCTATCCCGCCGGTACAGGAAAACCACGAATTGGTGGTCCTGACCCGCAACAGCCCCACCACCTATTACGAGGATGCATATGGCAATTATGCCGGGCTGGAATACGACCTGGTCAACCTGTTCGCCCAAGAGCTCGGCGTCAATGTCCGGTTCGTCGTCGCCACCGAGTTCAGCCGAATCATCCCCACCCTGACCAAGAAACACGCACATCTGGTTGCCGCGGGATTGACCATCACCCCGGAACGGGAAAAAATCGTCCGCTTCGGCCCCGCCTATCAAACCGTTCAGCAGCAAATCGTTTACAACAGCCTCACCTTGAAACCCGACGATATTGGGGATCTGATCGGGAAAAGAATCGAGGTCATCGCCGGCAGCAGCTATGTGGAAAGACTCAAGCAGGCCAGGAAAAAATCTCCGAAGCTGGAGTGGCACGAAGTTAACGCCATGGAAACCGAGGAATTGCTGGAGAAAGTGGCGAATGGCGAGGCGGACTATTCCATCGCCGACTCCCATTTAGTTTCCATGGCGCAGAACTTCTTTCCCGACCTGGGCATTGCCTTCAGCCTGGGCAAGCCGGAGCAATTGGCCTGGGCATTTCCAAAGGACGGCAATCCTGACCTGTTAGCCAAGGCCCAGAAATTCTTCGACCGCATCCAGAAAGACGGCACGCTGCGGCGCCTGCTTGATCGCTACTACGGTCACATCGAGCGACTGAACCGCATCGACGTAGTCACCTTCCTGGAAAAAATGAATTCGGATCTGCCAAACTACCGGAAACTGTTCCAGCAGGCGCAGGAAATCACCGATATCGATTGGCGGCTGATTGCCGCCCTGGGCTACCAGGAATCCCACTGGGATCCATTGGCCACCTCGCCGACCGGGGTGCGCGGCCTGATGATGCTGACCTCGGACACGGCCGATCACCTGGGAGTCAACGATAGGCTCAATCCGAAGGAAAACATTCCGGCGGGTGCCAGCTACCTTCTCACTCTGAAGGAAGCACTGCCGGAGCGCATCACCGAGCCCGACAAGACCTGGATAGCCCTGGCCGCCTACAACACGGGGATGGGACACCTGGAAGACGCGCGGGTCCTGGCGCAACAGAACAAGCTCAACCCTGACTCATGGGCCGACCTGAAGAAAGCCCTGCCGCTGTTGAGCAAGACCGCCTACTACACCTCTCTCAAGCACGGCTATGCGCGTGGCGGCGAAGCCGTGATTTTCGTGGAAAACATCCGCAACTATTACAACATCATGATGAAATTTGAACCCGCCCACAAATCCCCGTATCCCGCACTGACCACCACAAAGGAAGGATTCAGGCTTGCAGCTTCTCCAGGCCGCCCAGATAAGGACGCAAAGCCGAAGGAACGGTAACGCTGCCGTCAGCGTTCTGGTAATTCTCCAGGATCGCCACCAGCGTCCGGCCAACCGCCAGGCCGGAACCGTTTATGGTATGCACCAACTCCGGCTTGCTTTTCTCGTTGCGGTAGCGCGCCTGCATGCGCCGCGCCTGGAACGCCTCGAAATTGCTGCAAGAAGAGATTTCCCGGTAAGCATTCTGCGCCGGTAGCCACACTTCCAGGTCGTAGGTCTTGGCCGAGGAAAAGCCGATATCCCCGCTGCACAGCGCCATCACCCGGTAGGGCAGCTCCAGCTTTTTCAGGATGGCTTCGGCCTGGCTGGTCAACTCTTCCAACACCTCGTAAGACTGGGAAGGATGAACGATCTGAACCAGTTCCACCTTGTCGAACTGGTGCTGGCGGATCATGCCGCGCGTGTCCCTGCCGTAGGAACCCGCCTCGGAACGAAAGCACGGGGTGTGGGCGACGAATTTCAGCGGCAAACTTTCCAGCGGCACGATCTCGTCGCGCACCATGTTGGTCACCGGCACTTCAGCCGTCGGGATCAGGTAAAGCTTCTCGGTTTCGCTCTTCTGCACTGCGAACAGATCGGCCTCGAATTTCGGCAGCTGCCCGGTGCCGCGCATGGAATCGGCATTCACCAGATAAGGAACGTAAACCTCGGTATAGCCGTGCTCCTGGGTATGCACATCGAGCATGAACTGGGCCAGTGCCCGATGCATCCGCGCAAGCTGGCCACGCATTACCGAGAAACGCGCCCCGCTGATTTTTGCAGCCGCACCAAAATCCAGTTGGTTCAGCCCCTCGCCCACATCCACATGGTCCTTGACAGGAAAATCGAAACTGCGTGGCGTGCCTACCCTGCGCACTTCCACATTGTCATTCTCGGATTTGCCGGTGGGCGTGGTTTCGTGAGGCAGATTGGGGATGGTGAGGAGAATCTCGTTCATCCTGCCCTGGATGTCTTCCAGATTCACTTCGGCAGCTTTCAGCTCGTCGCCCAGATTGGCCACTTCCGCCATGATGGCGCTGACATCCTCACCCTTGGACTTGGCTTGGCCGATCTGCTTGGAAGTGGTATTGCGCTTTGCCTGCAATTCCTGGGTGCGGGTCTGGACGGTCTTGCGCTCGCCTTCCAAAGCTTGGAAAGCTAACGTATCCAGCGTGAAGCCGCGCGATGCCAAGGCTTTTGCCACTCCGTCCAGATCGCTGCGCAGCAGTTGTATGTCTAGCATGAAAACTCCCTGTTATTTCCTGTTCTTTGTTTTCTCGTCCAGTTCCCGCAGATGCGCCAGCCGTTCGCCGATCTTGCCTTCCAGTCCGCGCGGCGTGGGCCGGTAAAACTCGACCCGCGGCATTTCTTCCGGGAAATAATCCTCTCCCGCCGCATACGCCTCAGGCTCGTCGTGGGCGTAGCGGTAGGCGTGGCCGTAGCCCAGTTCTTTCATCAACTTGGTCGGCGCGTTGCGCAGATGCAACGGCACCGCGCGGCTTTTGTCGTTTTTTACGAAAGCCCGTGCATTATTATACGCCACGTAGGCCGCATTGCTCTTGGGCGCCACCGCCATATACAGCACGGCTTGCGCCAGGGTCAACTCGCCTTCCGGGCTGCCCAGCCGCTCGTAAGTTTCCACCGCATCCAGCGCCAGCCTGAGCGCACGGGGATCGGCCAGGCCGATGTCCTCGCTCGCCATGCGAACGATGCGGCGGCCGAGATAAAGCGGGTCAGCGCCGCCGTCCAGCATGCGTACCAGCCAGTACAGCGCGGCGTCGGGATTGGAGCCGCGCACCGATTTATGCAGGGCTGAAATCTGGTCGTAAAACTCCTCGCCGCCCTTATCAAAGCGCCTGCCGCTCCGGGCCAGGGCGTTTCTGACCAGAGCCTCGTCGATATGCACTACATGGCCGGTTTCTGCCGCCGTTTTCATCTGCTCCAGCAAATTCAGCAGGCGCCGCGCGTCGCCGTCCGCATAACCGATCAGCAGCGACTTCGCCGCATCTTCGAAAGTCAGGCCGTGCAAGGCGATGCCCGTCGCCCGGTCGAACAGCAGCCCCAATTCCTGCTCGGTCAATGCCTGCAGCACGTAAACTTGCGCGCGCGACAGCAGCGCACTGTTGACTTCAAATGAGGGGTTTTCGGTGGTGGCGCCGATGAAGGTCACCAAACCCTGCTCCACGAACGGCAGGAACGCATCCTGCTGCGCCTTGTTGAAGCGATGCACCTCGTCCACGAACAGGATGGTGTGGCGGCCGTATTGCTGCAGATTGAGCTGCGCCCGGTCTATCGCCTCGCGGATGTCCTTCACCCCGGAAAGTACCGCCGACAGGGCGATAAAATCGGCATCGAAGGCCTGGGCCGTAAGCCGGGCGATGGTGGTCTTGCCCACACCCGGCGGCCCCCACAGGATCATGGAATGGAGCTTCTTCGATTCGAATGCCAGGCGCAACGGTTTACCAGGACCCAGCAAGTGAGACTGACCGATCACCTCGTCCAGAGTCTGGGGGCGCAACCGCTCGGCCAGGGGAGCACCGGGCGGAGCAGCGGAAAACAGATCAGTCACCGATCACGTCCACGCCCTTGGGCGGCACGAATTTGAACATATCGGGCGCAAGCTTCGGATTGCGCTCAAGGCCTGAAAAGCGGATGACCGTGGTCTGGCCGAAATGGTCGCGCAACTCCATCACTTCGAGCCCCTTCTCGGAGAAGCCCATGCGCATGCTCTCGAAGGTGCTCTCCTTGTCCTTCGGCGTCGCCTCCAGCCATTCCATGCTGCCGCGCTTGCCGATATCCTTAAGGTCGAAGTGTTTCTCGATCTCGTTGTTACCCGCCAGCAGTGCAGCGGGGCTTGAACCGAGCGCACTATCCATCTGCTTCACCGTGACTTGCTTGAGATCGACGTCGTACATCCACAGCTTAGCGCCATCGCCGACGATTAGCTGCTCGTAAGGCTTTTCATAAACCCAACGGAACTTGCCGGGGCGGGAAAACAGCATGGTGCCGCTGGTCTCCTGAACCGTGGTCATTTTTTTGTCCAGGACAATTTGCTTGAAATGGGCCTTGGCGGATTTGACTTCGGAAAGAAAGGTTTTGAGGCTTTCCAGCGACGAAGCACTCGCCGGCAAGGAAAGCAGGCCGGCCATAGCCATACAGCCACTAAGCAATAACGTGCGGGAAAGATTTTTCACAATGCCTCGTAAAGAGAAATTTAGCATCGACCGGAAAGACAATCCGAGGAAGACAAGGTTAGCAAACCATGGAGTTGGCGGGTAGCACAGGAGTTAGGCCTGCGAACTCTGCCGTGCGAATTCAAAACCAATTGCTTTTCTGTTGGTGTATTTTAGCAACATATACCCATTGGTGGCTAGATTTGCGCTGACACGGGTATCTAAAACCCGCCAGACATAGCAATAGCCGGAAAAATGCTCATATCATCAATGGGCTAACGTGTTACTATTTTTTAAATAAATATAAACGAGTCACATAAAGGCCGGTAATTGACGTTTGCAAGGCGAGACTGAAACGCTGCAAATCAATTTAGCAGGAGGATAAATGCCATGAAGACTGACAAGTTAGAGCGTCTCCAAGCCGACGGCTGGAAAGTCGGCAGTGCAGAGGATTTTCTGCAATTAAGTGATGAAGAGGCACGACTCGTTGCACTCAAGTTCTCACTCATCAGTGCGGTAAAAAAATCACGCATCAAACATAAACTCTCGCAAATTGATCTTGCTCAACGCATGAAATCGAGCCAATCCCGCATTGCAAAAATCGAAGCGGGCGATTCTTCGGTTTCGCTTGATTTGATCGTACGTGCGCTCATCGCAAGCGGCGCAACAACGCGCGATATTCAGGCGGCGTTTACGGCAAACGAATAGATGACGGGCTATTCAACATTCGGAGTTAGCCTTCTTTCTGCTACGCGAGTGTGGCAGTTTGCCAATGAAAAAAGAATAGTTACTCTGATCCCGAAAATAATTTTTTTCAAAACCTCTCAAATTCGATAGGTTTTGAAATCGTGTTGAACGCTCATAGGTTTCAGGAGACGTCATGACAAGCAATCAACTACCTGTACACGGCAAGAAGACGTTTGAAGAATTCAAGCTCGCCAACGAGCACGGTGCCGAATACTGGAGCGCCCGCGACTTGCAGCCCCTGCTTGGCTATACGCAATGGCGTCGTTTTGAGCAAGCAATCGAACGTGCCATGACCTCCTGCGAAACCTCAGGGAACAATCCCGCGCATCACTTTGCCGGCGCCGGCAAACCGATCACTGGCGGTAAAGGTGCGGTTCAGGTGGTTGACGATTACCAGCTCTCCCGATTCGCCTGTTACCTCATTGCTCAGAACGGCGATCCGCGCAAACCGGAAATCGCCCACGCCCAGAAATACTTTGCCGTCCAGGCTCGTCGGCAGGAGCTTAGCGACCAAGCTGCTGCCGACATGGAACGGCTGGATCTGCGCAAGCAAACCAGTGAAGAGTTTAAGGCTCTCTCTGGAGCGGCGCAGGACGCAGGTGTGCAAAGCAAGATGTTTGGCGTATTCCACGATGCCGGTTACAAAGGCTTGTATGGTGGTCTAGGCGGCGCAGCCATCAAGGCACGCAAGTCCATCCCGGAAAAAGACAACCTGCTTGATCGGATGAATGCCACCGAACTGGCTGCCAACCAGTTCCGCATGACGCAAACGCGGGACAAACTGGCCCGCGACGGCGTTCGCAACCAGACTCAAGCCATTCAGACCCACGAGCAGGTCGGCAAGGAAGTGCGCGATGCCATCAAGCGTATTGGTGGCACATTACCTGAGCAGATTCCACCGGCGGAGCACATAAAGGAAGTCGAAAAGCGGTTAAAAAATGCAACGCCAAAGTTGGAGCTGGATGAGCGCGAAGCGGGTGGTTTGCTAGGTGATGCAACGAAGCAGTCCAGAAAGAACGAGCAATGAATAAGGAATCTCAAAAGAAAGACAACTCTCCCGTTCTTTTGGGTCAAGACTCGTTATCAAAATATAGCGCCAAAGGCTCAATGCTCGGGTATCTATATCAAGTGCGTGTGGCACTGCTCTGGGCAGCTCGGCAAAGCAAGTTGGGCAACTTCTCATTGAGCGTTGAGACATTGGATGACGTGAGTTTTACTAACGATGTTGATGCGACCGTTGTTCTGCAAACCAAGCATTCCATCAATGTTCAGGCTACGCTGTCCGATCTGAGTACGGAGTTTTGGAAAACACTGCGCATCTGGATGGACGGATATGCAAGCGGTGAAGTGCCTCCAGATGCTGCGCGCTTTTTGATCGCCACAGCCACCATATCGCCGGGCTCGGCCTGCGCCGCATTGGTGGCGGATGAGCGCGAACGAAACGTTGAGACAGCTGCAAATCTGCTGAAGCATGCCGCTACAACCTCAACCAATACCACGCTCAGAGGCACCTTCGACGCATTTCTTGCACTACCGGCTGACCAACAACAGAGCCTGCTAAACACCATCTACGTCGTTGGGGGAGAGCCCAACGCGGTGGATATTGGGAAAGCGCTCAAAGAGGCGACCCATTACGTTTCTATTCAGCATGCAGATGTCGCATTGCAGATGCTTGAAGGATGGTGGCTGAAGCGTGTCGTTTACGAGCTTTTGAACAAAGGGCAAGGCATATCAAAACTTGAGTTTGATAGTCAAATCTCTGAAATCCAGGAATCGTTAAAGCGTGATTCCTTGCCCATTGATGGCGAAATTGACAGCCTTATGGTCGCACTTTCCGAATTGCCGGAATACGCCAATCGCCCCTTTTACAAGCAAGTAGAGTTAGTGGGGGCCGGGTCGCGGCGAATTCGAAATGCTATTACAAGTTATCTGCAGGCGTTTCGACAGCGGTCAGCATGGACACGGGACGATCTACTATTTGAGGCCGACCTTCGTAGTTATGACAATCGTTTAGTAGAAGAGTGGGCGTTACTCCGCGACCAAATTTGTGATGAATTGGGTGAGGTGCCCGGCGACGCTGAACTTGCAAAGGCTGGGAGAGCGATTCTTAAATGGGCTGAAGACGCACCAATTCAAATTCGATCCGGCGTTTCGGCACCTTGGGTTTGTAGAGGCTCGTTCCACATGTTGGCCGAAGACCTGAAAGTCGGTTGGCATCCTGACTTCGAGGCTAGGTTACAAGAGGCTTTTGCATCCGCAGCTATTGGCGATTCATCTTTGGCTGGAACGTCATGACAGCATGGCACGACCGAACCATAGAAGAGCGGAACTTACTCAATCCCGCCTTCTGTGCCGTCATCCTGTGGTTTCTTGCCAAAGGATATCGTACCGAGGCCGATGCGCTGGTGGAGTCGCAAAGTCAATTGCCGTTGGCCTTGGCATTCGTTGGTTCGAGCTTTGTATTACGCGGCCAAACAAGACGCAAGCTTCCCACGACGATCAGAACTTCACTCCCAAGTTGGGTATGCGAACATCCTCTGGATCGCTCTGCCGTAGCCAAGGGCGTCGAGGTTTTGCGCCCGTATGTTCGCGAAGCAATTATGTTCGGGTCACAGAGCGGCCTGTTGGGACTTACGGGTACCGCAGTGATGGCTAATGGCAACGCACAAAGGCGCATCAATAAGTACGTCCGACACTCAACGCCTGAAGTGCAGGAATGCGCAAGCCGCGCTGAATTCGTTGGCCGGTGGCTAATGAAGTGTGGGACGCCATCAACCGTATTGTCCTTATTGGGGATGCAGCCATGATTCAAATTTGCGCGATTGCACTATATAGCCACGATGGACGATTGAGGCTGATTCCGCTCGAACTCGGAAAAGTAAACATCATTACGGGGCAATCCAAGGCGGGCAAGACGGCAGTCACCGATATCATTGACTACTGCTTCGGATCAAAGACGTGCCATGTGCCTGAAGGCGTTGTTCGACGAAATGTATCGTGGTTCGGGTTAATCCTGCAAACAGTGAAGGGCCAAGCATTTGTAGCGCGTCTAGTTCCTGAGGGCGACGCCAAATCAAGCGAGAGCATCTTTGTAAAAACCGGCATTACGGTTGAGCCCCCCACCTTTGAGCAGTTGCGGCAGATCACCAATCTCGATGGATTGAGACAGCTATTGGGTTCGTGGGCTGGGATTTCGGACTACCTGCATGAGCCACCTGCAGGGCAAACAAGAGACCCGCTGAGTCCTAGCATTCGTCATGCTGTTGCGCTGTGCTTGCAGACTCAAGGCGAGATTGCACAGCGCGAGCACCTGTTCCATGACGCAAGCGATAATTTCTTTAGGCAAGCCCTCAAGGATACTCTGCCTTATTTTTTGGGGGCAGTCCCTGAAGAGTATGTTGCGCAACGGCAAGAGCTGAAGCGCATTCGAGGTGAAATTCGACAAATAGAACGGCGACTTGCAGAAGCTGTGTCGATCAGGGGAGATGGTATCGGTCGTGCTGACACCCTGTTATCAGAAGCCAAAGCGGTGGGATTAACTGAATTGGCCGATGGTGCGCAGTGGGAGCAGAAGATTGAAACACTCCGCACAATTCAGTCGTCGCCGATCCCAACTGACTTTTCGGGCATCGCCGAAGACAGCGAATACAATAGACTCACAGCAGAACGCAGCGAATTAGTGAGGGAACAGCGTTCCCTCGTATCGACCCTTGATCGAGCGAAGTTGTTTGAAGGCAACTCGAAAGGGTTTACTGCCGAAGCGAGGGAGCATGCGGCGAGGCTAGGTGCGGTGTCGGTCTTTGAGCGCGATGCCCCCGCGCATTCGTGCCCTCTTTGCCAGCAAGCGATCCCCGACGAATCTGCCGCGCCCACCGTGAGCGATTTGAGGGCGGCTCAAACCTATATCGGAGAACGATCTGGGGCTGTTGATTCGGCCACGCCACGTATCGAATTTGCGATGCAGGAAATTCAGGAAAAGCTCGCAGGCATCGAGCAGCGAATATTGGCAAATAGGGAGCGTTTGAGCGCGATAAAGAAATCGAGTCAACGACTTCAACTTGCATCTGACACGGATTCGCGACGCGCATTGGTTATAGGTCGAATTAGTCTGTACGTAGAGAATGCTCCACTGGTTCCCAACCTTGCCGCTCAAGAACGACAACTGGCCGATCTAAAACGTGATGAAGAGCGACTGGCCGCTGCCCTCAGCACAGATGTTATTCAACAGCAGTTGGACTCTCGCCTGTCAAACGTGGCGCGTTACCTCTCTGAATACGCGAAGAAGATTGACCTGGAGTATTCGGATGGTCCATTACGACTTGACGTGAAGAACTTGACCGTCGTCGCTGACACGCTGGCACGGGCCGTTCCAATGAGCCAAATGGGTAGTGGAGAGAACCATGTTGGTTATCACATCGTTGCTCATCTAGCGTTACATACTTGGTTCACAAAACTGAAGCGGCCCGTACCTCGATTCCTGATACTTGACCAGCTTTCACAAGCGCACTTTCCAGCAGATGTTGAGCTACCTGCCGAACCACAACGTTCAGACACAGATGCTGATCATGTAGCAGTAAAGCGCCTTTACGACATTATTTTTGATGTCGTTGAATCATTGAACGGGCAGTTTCAGGTGATTATTACCGATCACCCAGATTTCAATGACGACGCACGGTTCCAAGGAGCGGTTCGTGAAAAATGGCGCGGCGGACTAAAACTTGTTCCCCATGATTGGCCCCAAGCCAATACATGAAAATGCCGAATGGAAATTGCATGAAAAAACAAAAACTAGAGCTCACCTGGATCGGCAAGGATGCGCGGCCCAAGCTGGAGCCGCGCATTTTGTTGGGCGATCCAGAGAAGAGTTATCACGCGAAGCATCGGGTCAAGAGTGTTCCGCAGATTACGCAGATTTCCGCAGATTCAAACCTCAGAAATAATCTGCGTGAATCTGCGAAATCTGCGGATGACGTTGGTGACATCTTCGACAACCAGCTCATCTTCGGCGATAACCTGCTGGCGCTGAAGGCGTTGGAGCAGGAGTTTTCGGGCAAGGTGAAATGCGTGTTCATCGATCCGCCGTACAACACCGGCAGCGCATTCGCCCATTACGACGACGGGGTGGAGCATTCCATCTGGCTGTCGCTGATGCGGGATCGACTGGAGATTATTCGACGCTTGCTGGCGGAGGATGGTTCGCTTTGGATCACGATTGACGACAACGAGGCGCATTACCTCAAGGTGTTGTGTGATGAGGTGTTTGGGCGGAGAAATTTCGTTGCCAATGCCGTTTGGCAGAAGCGCACGTCACGAGAAAACAGAGCAGCAATTGGATCATCACATGATCATCTGCTGATCTACGCAAAATGTGGTGCTGTTGCGTGGAAAGGCTCTCGTCAACTACTCCCTGCAAATGATGCGGGTTACGCCAATCCTGACAATGACCCACGCGGTGCTTGGCGCTCAATTCCGTTTAGCGCACAAGGGTTTCGTCCAAATCAGATGTACAAGATTCAAACATCTTCCGGAGATTTTGTTGAGCCACCGAAAGGTCGCTGTTGGGGGGCTACAGAGCCAGTTCTCTTGGAATATTTGAAGGACAACAGGGTTTATTTTCCCAATGGGGGGGCTGGCCGACCGCGAATTAAGCAGTTTCGGGGCGAAGAGAAAGGGCTTGTTCCCATGACGTGGTGGGATTCTTCCTTTGCCGGTGACAACGAGGCGGCAAAGAAAGAAATACTGGCACTTTTCCCTAACGATGAACCTTTCGGGACGCCTAAGCCTGAGCAACTTCTGTCTCGGGTGCTTCAAATTGCTACCCTACCCGGCGACCTCGTCCTCGATTCCTTCGCCGGTTCCGGCACCACCGGCGCCGTCGCCCACAAAATGGGCCGCCGCTGGATCATGATCGAGCTGGGCGAACACTGCCACACCCACATCATCCCCCGCCTGCAAAAGGTGATCGACGGCGAAGACCAGGGCGGCATCAGCAAGGCGGTTAACTGGCAAGGTGGTGGCGGCTTTCGCTACTACCGCCTTGCCCCGAGCCTGTTGCAGCAAGACCGCTGGGGCCAGTGGGTGGTGAACAAGGAATACAACGCCGAGATGCTGGCGGCAGCGATTTGCAAGCTGGAAGGATTTACCTATGCGCCTAGCGATGCCCATTTCTGGCAGCACGGCACCAGCACGGAAAACGATTTCATTTATGTGACTACGCAATCCTTGAACGCTGAGCAGTTGCAGGTCTTGAGCGACGAAGTGGGTGAAGGCAAAAGCTTGCTGGTGTGTTGCAGCGCCTTCCGAGGATCAGCCGACCGCTTCCCCAACCTCACGCTGAAGAAAATCCCCAAGATGGTTTTGCAGAAGTGCGAGTGGGCGCATGACGACTATAGCCTGAACGTGGAGAATTTGCCGATGGCGCAGCCTAAGCCGGGGCAGGTAGATTTGTTTTGAAGGGCGTTGTATCCGCAGATTACGCAGATTCACGCAGATTTTTAAAAACATTTTCAAACGCCTTTGAATTTAATCGGCGGAAATCTGCGTAATCTGCGGAGGAAAAACAGTTTATGGGTTTTAATCCACGACAATCGGTGGACAGGTGGATTTGTTTTGAAGGGCTGTTTATCCGCAGATTACGCAGATTCACGCAGATTCAGGAACAAAAATCCCTCGGGTTTAATCGGCGGAAATCTGCGTAATCTGCGGACACTGAAAGGCTTTTATGAATAGTGATGAGCAAACTTTTGAAATTATTGGCGCTGCAATGGCTGTGCATCGTGAGCTTGGGCATGGCTTTCTTGAGGCGGTTTACCAGGAGGCGTTGGCAATTGAATTCGCTCATAGGGGAATATCATTCGCTCGTGAGGTGGAGTTGCCCATTCTCTTTCGTGGACAACGACTCAATATAGGGTATCGAGCCGATTTTTTGTGCTTCGATGACATCATTGTTGAGTTGAAGGCGCTGGATAAATTGGCAACCCGCGAAGAATCTCAAATCATCAATTACCTGAAAGCCAGTGGGAAAGCGCGCGGCTTGCTACTGAATTTTGGTAGCAGAAGCCTAGAGCAGAAGCGATTGGTTTTAAATCTGCGTGAATCTGCGCAATCTGCGGATGAAACAAGTTTATGAATGGCGAATTGCAAGCGGATCGAACTATTCGGAAATTCCGAACAGTTGCCCGTGAAGCCACGCGGAACATGGAACGTCTGGCTCCTCACGCAGTCATGGACGTTGCTTGGTATATGCACCAACTTGTAAGCTTGGCTTACAGGTTGACGGGACGACAATGAAATGAGTAAAAAGATCATCATTATCGCGGGGCCGAATGGCGCGGGAAAAACAACATTCGCGCGGGCGTTTTTGCCTGCCGAGGCGCAGTGCCCGCGATTTATCAATGCTGATTTGATCGCTGCCGGTTTATCGCCCTTTTCACCGGAGACAGCATCGTTCAAGGCGGGGCGGTTGATGCTGCAAGAAATTACCTCTTGCGTGGAGCGTGGCGAGAGCTTCGCGTTCGAGACTACGTTGTCGGGTTTGGTGTATCTGCACCACATCAAGAATTGGTGCGATCTTGGTTACCACATCAGCTTGTTTTTTCTAAGTCTGCCGTCGGCAGATATGGCCGTTGCACGGGTAGCTGAGCGCGTTCGCCAGGGCGGGCACGATATTCCAGAGCCAGTGATTCGGCGAAGATTTGAGGCAGGGCGAAAAAACTTCAAGCATCGCTACCGCGATGCGGTGGATGCGTGGGCGCTTTACGATAACTCCGGTAACGAACCCTTTTTGATTGAGTGGGGAGAACGATCATGACTCAGAAGGAACTTGGCACGGCGAAGGACAATGACCTGATTACTTCACTGACAGCCATGCGCCGTGCGGCGCGCATGGCGCGCGAGCAGGCGCTGCTCACAGGCACAGCGATTGTAGTGATGAAAGACAACAAGCTGGTGCGCGTGACGGCGGAAGAGATTCGCAAACAGGATGCGGCATGAGCTTTGAAAATATCGTCCGTTCAGTGGCTGGCCGCCTGAGCTTGCGGGCACCGCAAGCCGAGAGCCTGGAGCATTTGCATAGCGCCCTCGAATCCGTGCCTGCATTGCGTGACTCCAAAGCACGGTCGCCGGAAGAATTGGCGGCGATGATCGCCGCGTTAGGTGCACAGTTCCCCTCACTGTCGGACTTTGAGCGCGAGTTTCCCTCGATGTGTTTTGCCTTGGCTACCGGCGTGGGCAAAACGCGCTTAATGGGGGCATTCATCAGTTACCTGCACGCCGCCTATGGCTACAGTCACTTCTTCGTGCTCGCGCCGAATTTGACCATCTACGACAAGCTGATTCGCGATTTCACGCCCAATACGCCGAAGTATGTATTCAAGGGCATCGCGGAGTTTGCGACAACCGTGCCGGAGGTCATTACCGGCGATAACTACGAGCAGCGCGGCAGCCTGAGCCTGCTTGGCGGGGTTGAGGTCAATATTTTCAACATTTCGAAAATCAATTCGGAGGTGCGGGGCGGCAAGATGCCGCGCATCAAGCGGCTGTCCGAGTACCTTGGGCAAAGCTACTTTGAATATCTGGCGAGCCTGCCCGACCTGGTGCTCATCATGGATGAGTCGCACCGCTACCGGGCCAGCGCGGGCATCCGTGCCTTGAATGAGTTGAAGCCGCTCCTGGGGCTTGAGCTGACAGCCACGCCGTTCACGGAAGGCGCCAAAGCCACGGTTCCGTTCAAGAACGTTGTGATGGACTATCCACTGGGGCGGGCGATTGAGGATGGCTTTGTGAAAGAGCCAGCGGTCGTTACCCAGCAAAATTTCGACCCTTCCGCCCATAGTGCCGAGGCTCTGGAGCGCATCAAGCTCATGGATAGCGTGCGGGTGCATGAGGAAACCAAGGTTCACTTGCTGACCTATGCCCAGCAATCCGGCGAGCAGTTGGTGAAGCCATTCATGCTGGTAATCGCCCGCGATACGACCCATGCTGCCGCATTGATGGCGCTGGTCGAATCGGACGATTTTTTCCATGGCCGCTACAAAGGCAAGGTTATCCAGGTGGATAGCAGCCGCTCCGGCGCGGAAGAAGAGGAAATGATCCGACGCTTGCTGGCGGTGGAAAGCTACGACGAGCCGACCGAGATCGTGATTCACGTCAATATGCTGAAAGAAGGCTGGGACGTGACCAACCTTTACACCATCGTGCCTTTGCGCGCTGCTAATGCCAGAACGCTGATCGAGCAATCCATCGGGCGTGGCCTGCGCTTGCCTTACGGACGCAAGACCGGCGTGGACGAGGTGGATCGCCTGAACATCATTGCCCATGACAAGTTTCAGGAAGTGATCGACGAAGCGGGTAAAGGCGATTCGCCTATCCGCATGCGCGAGCTGAAGCTTTCGCCGGATATGGGCAATGGCAACGGACTGAAGAGTATCTCCGTGCAACCCACGGCGAACGTGGTGACGGGAACCGTGACGGCAGGCACATCACAATTGGCAACGGGTGCGGCGCAACGCGATTCGACGCAATATGGCACTGCCGCGCCGACACTTATGCTGCGCACGAGCGAGGAACGGCAAATCGCTCAGGTGGCAATGGACGTGATTGCGGAAATCAGCCGGGAGAAACAGCAAGGACTATCCGTCGTGCCCAGCAGCGCATCTTTGGCGCAAGAGGATATCCAGCAGCAGATTGCCCAGCGCGTTCAGGTGCGCATGATGCCGAAGCAAGGCGATTTATTGGCTAGCGAACCCCAGGCAGTGCAGGAGATCGTCAAGAAAACCGTTGCGGCATTCGTTGAGCACACTATCGATATTCCGCGCATTTCAGTTGTGCCAAAAGGGCCGGTGAAGAGCGGCTACGAGGCTTTTCAGCTCAATGTGTCAAAGATGAATTTTCAGCCGCAGGACATAGCCTTGATCGGCCAGGGACTGAGAACCGGCAAACAGATTCAGTACGGCGAATCTTCATCCGTGGCGGAAGACCGGTTGGAAAACTACATCGTGCGCGAGCTGATTAACTATGATGATATTTCTTACGATGACCACGCCGATTTCATTTACGACTTGTCTATGCAGGCAGTTGCGCATTTCAAGAGTTATCTGAAGACTGAAGAAGAGTTGCATAACATCCTGGGTAATTATGGCAAGAAAATTGCGGAAAACATCCACCTGCAAATGGCCCAGCACTACCATGAAGATGTGTCGGAATCCGATGTCGTGGTGAGCCAGGGCTTTACGCCTCTCAAGCCCTGCGCGTTTACTGCGCAAGGCGACGTGCTGCCTCTGCATCAGGCACCCGCGGAAAAGAGCAAGATCGCACAATATGTGTACGGCGGTTTCGCTAAATGCGCCTACCCAGTACAGAAATTTCATTCCGATACCGAGCGCGTCCTGGCGGGAATACTCGAACGCGATGCCCGCCGCTGGCTCCGGCCGGTTGCCGGCCAATTCAACATCTACTATCGCGCGGGGGTGAATCAGCCTGAGTACCTGCCCGACTTCGCGGCTACGACCGCAGACCTGAATCTGATCATTGAAACCAAGGCAGCAAAGGATATGGAAATCCCCGAGGTGAAGGCCAAGGCCAACGCGGCGGTGGTGTGGTGCAAAAATGCCAGCACCTATTCCATCCAAAACGGTGGCAAACCTTGGAAGTATTTGCTGGTGCCGCACGATGCGGTAGCGAGCAACGCAACGCTTGGGGTTTTGGTGAATCGATTCGCCGTGCAGTATTTGCCGCTCGATCAGCAGTAATAAACTTCAGTAGTAGCTACTGGGAAACCAGTCTCCCAAAAACGCCTCGAACTGGCGCATCCCGGAAACAAAAATGGCCAAGGGTTTAACCTAAGCCATTTAGTTACTTGGTGGGCGGTGCGGGGTTCGAACCTGCGACCCCTGCCGTGTGAAGGCAGTGCTCTACCGCTGAGCTAACCGCCCAAAAAGAGGCGCAATTAGATCATATCGTCCGGAAAACGTCAATAAATGAGCCTATTCAGGGTGCAATTGAAAGTGTTGGTCAGCTACGTAGGGCGGATGAGCGTAGCGTTATCCGCCGAATGCGTAGCCCACCGAAACGATGTGCGGCTATCCCATACGGCGGAAGGCGCTACGCTTTTCCGCCCTACATGGGCGTGGGCTGCCTACCTGTATTCGGGGCGGCTTCCTTCCAGAAGCTTTCAGCAATGACCAACACTTTCAATTGCACCCGCCTATTCAATTTCTACGAAGTTTATCCGCGATTGTCGTAAAATAACCGCTTTTATCCCACTGTAAAAAGAACATGGTCCGCACTCGCTTCGCTCCCAGCCCTACCGGCTACCTGCATATCGGCGGCGCCCGCACCGCCCTTTTTTCATGGGCCTACGCGCGCAAGCACAAAGGCACTTTCATACTGCGCGTCGAAGACACCGACCTTGAACGCTCCACCGAAGAATCGGTGCAGGCCATTCTGGACAGCATGAGCTGGCTCGGCCTCGACTACGACGAAGGCCCGTTCTACCAGATGCAGCGCATGGAGCGCTACAAGGCAGTGCTGCAGCAACTCCTGGACGAGGGTAAAGCCTATCACTGCTACGCCAGCAGGGAAGAGCTGGACAAGCTGCGCGAGGAGCAACAGGCGGCTGGCCTGAAGCCGCGCTACGACCGCCGCTGGCGCGACTCCAAAGCCACTCCGCCCGCCGGCGTCCAGCCCGTAATTCGCTTCAAGACCCCGCTCGACGGCGCGGTAGTCATCGACGACATGGTCAAGGGCCGCGTCGTGGTCAGCAATGGCGAGCTCGACGACCTCATCATCGCGCGCAGTGACGGTACGCCGACCTACAATTTCTGCGTGGTGGTGGACGACTGGGACATGAACATCACCCACGTCATCCGCGGCGACGACCACCTCAACAATACCCCGCGCCAGATCAACATCCTCAAGGCGCTGAACGCGCCGCTGCCGCAGTATGCCCACGTATCGATGATCCTGGGCCACGACGGCGAGCGCCTGTCGAAGCGCCATGGCGCGGTCAGCGTGATGCAATACCTGGAAGACGGCTACCTGCCCGAGGCGCTGCTGAATTACCTGGCGCGCCTGGGCTGGGCGCACGGCGATGAGGAAGTGTTCGACCTCGACCAGTTTGTCGAATGGTTCGACCTCGATTCAATCTCTAAATCGCCGGCCAAGTTCAATCCGGAAAAACTGCTGTGGCTCAACCAGCAATACCTCAAGAAGACCGACAGCAAACGCCTGTCCGAGCTGGTCTTGCCGTTTCTGGAAACAGACTGCTGCAACCCCGAAACCGGGCCGGGCATGGAAGAGGTCATCGACCTGCTCAAGGAGCGTGTGAACACCGTCGAAGAGCTTGCCGACGCCGCCGTGTATTTCTACCGGCCGTTGACGCCCTCGCCCGAACTGATGGCAGAGCACCTTACGCCGGAAATCATTCCGGTAGTCCGTGAATTGCAGGAAAAACTGGTGCAGGTGGAGTGGAACAAGCCATCCATCAACAGCCTGATGAAATCGGTCGTGGCTGAGCACGGCCTGAAATTCCCCAAGTTGGCAATGCCGCTGCGCCTGCTCGTGACAGGAGAAACGCAAACACCTTCGGTGGATGCTGTGTTAGAATTGATCGGTCGCGAGGAAACCCTGAAACGGATTTCAGCGCACATGAAAAGCTTTGCCTAGGTGCACAATCCTGTTGACAAGCAGCCCCAGCGCCAAGTATAGTGGCGGCCTTTCGGGGGTATAGCTCAGCTGGGAGAGCGCTTGCATGGCATGCAAGAGGTCAGCGGTTCGATCCCGCTTACCTCCACCAAGTTTAGGTCCCCATCGTCTAGAGGCCTAGGACACCGCCCTTTCACGGCGATAACACGAGTTCGAATCTCGTTGGGGACGCCAGTCTAATCAGGGGCCTGGAGAAATCTGGGCCCCTTGATTTTGCACCGTGCTTGATTGGTGCTTGTTACAGTAGTTTGGAGTGGTAGTTCAGTTGGTTAGAATACCGGCCTGTCACGCCGGGGGTCGCGGGTTCGAGTCCCGTCCACTCCGCCAGCATTCAAAAAAAAGCCAGCCTAACCGGCTGGCTTTTTTCATTTCAGATACACCTTCTTAATAAGCCTGCAAGTCGGCGCCATCGATGTCGAACGAATGCCGCCAGAACTGGTCGTCGCGGTCGAACAGGCGGTAGGTACCGCGCGGCCCCCAACTGCCGGCGGGGTAGGCGTTGATGAAATCGCGCTCCATCGACCAGACTTTCAGCACCGGATCCACGACGCGCCACGCCGACTCCACCTCGTCGATGCGCAGGAATAGCGAGTGATCGCCCAGCATGACATCCAGCAGCAATCCTTCGTAGGCATCGTAATCCTCTTCACCGCCCTTGTGGTAAGTCGCATCCAGGCTAATCGTGCGCGTATTCAGATCCAGCCCCGGAACCTTGACCTGGAGTTCCATTTTCAGGCAATCGTTGGGCTGGATGCCCAGCAAAATCCAGTTGGGGTGCGAGCGTTCGTGCTGCGCCTGCCGCAGCAGGTTCTGCGGCGGATTTTTGAAGCGGATGCTGATCGCCGAGCTGTTCTCCGCCATGCGCTTGCCGGTGCGCAAGTAAAACGGCACCCCGGCCCAGCGCCAGTTGTCGACGAACAACTTCAGAGCAGCGTAGGTTTCGGTGACACTGTCCGGCGCCACACCGGGCGCCTCCATGTAGCCCGGAACCGCCTTGCCGTCGATACTGCCGCTCGCATACTGGCCGCGGAAGGCATGGGCATGCACCGCGTTCTGGGTAATCGGGCGGATCGCCTTGAGCACTTTGACCTTCTCGTCGCGCAAATGCTCAGGGGTCATGCTCACTGGCGGCTCCATCGCCACCAGCGCAAGCAACTGCAATAGATGGCTCTGGATCATATCGCGCAGCGCGCCGGCATTTTCATAGTAATCGGTGCGCCCTTCCACGCCCAGGGTTTCGGAGTGGGTAATTTGCACGTGGTCGATGTAATGATGGTTCCACAGCGGTTCCAGCAACAGGTTGGCGAAGCGGAACACCATGATATTTTGCACCGTGCCTTTGCCGAGGTAATGGTCGATACGGTAAATCTGCGACTCGTCAAGATGCTTGTACAGGCCGCTCTGCAAGGTTTGCGCGCTCAACAGATCATGGCCGAAGGGCTTTTCGATGACGACGCGACGCCAGCCATGTTTCTGCTTGAGCAGGTCGACTTCGCTCAGCTTCTCGATGATGCCGGGAAATTCCGGTGGCCGCACCGACATGTAGAACACCACATTGGGTGGGAAAGCGGAGTCTTCGTCCAGCAGTTTGTGCAGCTTTCGATACGCATCGATATCGTCTGGCGGGTTGGGATGATAATGAAGTCTGGCGCGGAAGCGCTTGAACGCCTGTTCGTCGTAGCCTTTGGGATATTTGTTGTGCAGCATGGTCGACACTTCTTCCAGCCACTGCTCGCGAGTCCACGGTTCCCGGCTGGAGGCGAGTATCACCATTTTTTCCGGCAAGCGCCCTGCCGTTTCAAGGCGAAACAGCGCGGGAATCAACTTGATCCGCGCCAAATTCCCACTGGCGCCAAAAATCGCCAAAGTGCAGGGTTCCAGGATTTTCATTTTCCGCCCCCCGTCTGCTTCACTGCATGGCCCCCAAACGCGTTCCGCATCATGGAGAGCAAGCGGTAACCGTAGCCGGTCTCGTTCTGGCTGGCGAAGCGCATTTGCAGCGCCAGGGTCAGAACGGGTGCCGCCACCCCCTGCTCCACGGCCTCCACTACGGTCCAGCGCCCTTCGCCCGAGTCGGCCACATAGGGCGCAACCTTGTCCAGCGTTTGATCGTCCTGTAGCGCCTGCGCGGTCAGATCCAGCAGCCAGCTTCGCACCACTGAACTGTGCCGCCACAACTCGGTGATCTGAGCCAGATCGAGCGAAAATTCCTGCTTGCCGCGCAACAATTCCAGCCCTTCGGCCATCGCCTGCATCATGCCGTATTCGATGCCGTTGTGGATCATCTTGGTGAAATGCCCCGAGCCGATCGGGCCGACATGCGCCCAGCCGCGATCGGGAGCGGGAGCCAGGGCCTTGAGCACCGGCTCCATGATCTTCGCGACCTCTGGAGTCGCCCCCACCATCAGGCAATAACCGTTTTCCAGCCCCCATATGCCGCCCGATGTGCCGGCGTCCATGAAGCCGATGCCCTGCTCCGCCAGCCAGGCACCGCGGCGCTGGCTGTCCTTGTAATTGGAGTTTCCTCCATCGATGACAATATCGCCCTTGGCGAGCAGGGGAGCCAGCTCGCGGATTTGATTCTCGGTCGGCTCGCCGCTTGGCAACATGAGCCAAACCACGCGCGGCGCCTGGAGTTTGGTTACCGCATCCGCCACGGAAGAAGCCGCAACCATGCCCTCCTCCGCAGCAAGACTGGCCACCACGTCCGGCGAGCGAGCGTAGCCGACCACTTCGATACCGCCACGGCGCAGCCGCCGCACCATGTTGCCGCCCATTTTCCCCAATCCCACCATTGCTAGCTGCATTGCTCCCCCTTTATCGGTTGTTTACTTCACTGAGGCCAATTGTATGACTTAAGGCATTGTTGTTGCGAGCATACATGTTGTCTTCCCGCATCGTAAAGATGCATCACTCTTGAGTCTATCCAATACTCTAGCCCAAAAACAAAACAGTCACGGCATTAATCTACTCCATTAACAGATCACGACTGCACGTATTACCCGATTGATTTAATCAACCATTCCGCTATATTGGTAATGTGTTAATCGGCTATGAATTTAGCTGCCTCAGAGGTAATTAATCTCAGGCACGGTGCCCGCGAGAGACGGAAACTTGTTTGCATACCCGCACGATCCAAGCAAGGCAGCCTGTGTGGTTCTGGACGACTGGGCCAGCAAGCTGACATAGGGTCCATTAGTTTGCGGCTTCCATATCGAGCCGTGTTGGGTATATCGTTTACTGCTATGGAGATACATACCATGTCCGAGAACAATTCGCTTGTTGCCACATTTGCAAACCACAGCCTGGCCAAGGCAACCGTCAAGAAATTGCAAAAAGCAGGGCTCGACATGCGCAAGCTGTCCATCGTCGTCAAGGATGAGAACAAAATATTGGAAGGGGTAACGGTGGTCAGAGACCTGAATGAACTTGGCGCGGAGCAATATAGCTGCATTTCCAGGGAAACCATTCCTGATTATGAAGCCGAATTAAAAGTCGACAGGCTGCTCCTTTTTTTTCACGGAACAGCCGATGAAATTGCTCAGGCCAAAAGCATTATTGATACAACCCACCCTGGGGGCTGGAATGGAAACGTAGGCTGCTCTGTCTACTACGGATGCCTTGATTAGACTGACACAAAGCCGGGCTAGGAAGCGAGCAGTCCCTTCTCTATTGCATAAGCGGTGAGCATGGCCGCATTGTGTAAATCCAGCTTTTTCATCAGGTTGGAGCGGTGCTTCTCGACCGTTTTTACACTCAGGCAGAAGTAATCGGCGATGTACTTGTTTGGGCGCCCTTCGGCCACCAGCTTCAACACCTCCCGTTCACGATGGGTCAGGGTATCCCACGGACTCACCCCAACGGGGGTGTTGCCCGTACCCAGGTAACCACTAATCACTTTCGACGAAATATCGGGGCTCAGATAGGTCTTGCCGTTCAACACGCTGCGAACCGCGATGCGCAGTTCATCATGTGTCGCATCCTTGAGGATATAGCCGTCGGCGCCAGCCCGCAGGCTCTCGTGGATATATTCATCCGTCTTGTGGATAGTGAGCACCAGGACGCGAGTTCCCGGATAGCGTCGCTTGATGTCCATAATGGCTTCGATGCCATTCATGCCCGGCATGGACAGATCCATCAGGACTAGATGCGGCGCCAATAATCCAACCGCCTGGACAGCATCACGGCCATTGTCCGCTTCACCGACAATCTCGATATTCGGATCCTGCAACAGTAAAGCTCGGAGACCGGCCCTTAGCAGGGTATGGTCTTCAACAATCAGAATACGTCGCTTATCGCTCATAACGCCCTCGACGCCATGCCAAGCGGCCATAACACACTGATTCGAGTTCCTTGCCCGACTGCTGACGCCAGCTCAAAATGCCCCCCGGAAAGCTTGGCACGCTCTTTCATGCTCAGAAGGCCGAGGCCCTTGTCGAGAGGGCAGTAGTTGGTCGTCTCCGCAGCATCGAACCCGACCCCGTCATCCTCGATCGAGAGATGAAGCGCGCCGCCGGCTTCCTTCAGGCTCACCCGGATGCAGCTGGCATTGGCATGCTTGACGATATTGCTGGTAGCCTCCTGAATGATGCGAAAGATCGTGATCTTGAGCGGGACGGATACGTTTTTTTCCTCGATACTGAAATCCTTTTCCACTTCCATGTCCTGGCAAGCCGTTCCAAACTCCCGGAAGAACCACGATAGCGTGGCAAGGATGCCGAGATCGTCGAGGATCGAGGGGCGCAGATCCATGGCAACACGGCGTACCTCCCCGAGCGCATCCTTGACCTTGGGTATCAACCGCCGCAGCGATTCCGCCGCCACCTCGGGTTCATTCCCAACCAGCAACAGCAACGATTCCTCAAGTGAAATCTTGATCATGGTTAGCGACTGGCCGAGCACGTCATGCAAATCGGCGGCGATCCGCCGCCGCTCGCTCTCCTGAATCTCCAGCAACCGGGCCGACACACGCTGTAACTCGCTTTGGGAAGTGCACCATGCTACCTTCGCCTTCAAACACTCAACATGGCGGCCGCATGGCTCACTGCCGAGTGTGTAATCTTCCTCTGCCATCGGCAGCCTTTTGGCAACGGCTTGCTGCGGCTGCTTCACCTGCTCTGTCGATTTTGCACGCATGACGCTTCCTTGAGTATCCCGTTCCCGAACAGCCATCCCTTCAACTCGGGCGAAAGTCCTTTATGCCGTTGGGTGGCCTGCCATCTACAGTATAGGAACAATAGCGTGGGAATATCGTGTGGCAAATTCAATGGGTTTCCTACATGCTTTTCAGCAGAAAAATAAATGGCGCCCTTTATGCATAAGGGGTGATCCACCGATTGGATAATTTGCTGTATGTCCTATTATTCATGTTAGGACAGGCCGGACGCAGAAAACACGGAGAAAATCCATGGATTGCACATTACTCGCCATGCTCCCATTGATTGAAGTCTGGTGAAATCATGAAAACCAGACGTCGCCATTGTCTGTGCGCGCCGTGTTCTCCTTAAAATTTGGATTGCGTTTTTTAAGATTGTTTCAGCGCAGCGAAACACATCGGCAGGGAGTGAAATCATGGAAACAATGGTGTTTGACAAGGATGGTTTTCTGACTTCCCCGGAGAGTTGGAACGAAGACATGGCGCGGCGTATCGCGACGGAAAACGGGGTGGGCGAGTTGGGCGACGAGCACTGGGAGATCATCCGCTTCCTGCGCAAGCATTATCTCGAAGGTGGGCTGCCTGCCGTCAGCCATGTCTGCCGTGTCCACCATTTCGATCACTATTGCATTCCCGACCTGTTCCAGAGCATGAAGGTCGCCTGGCGCATCGCCGGCCTGCCCAATCCGGGAGAAGAGGCAAATGCATACATGTAGATTGGGTGTTGCCGACTTTTTCTAGCTTCTTATCAGAACTTTTCAAAGTTTCGCTGGAATTCAATCTTATGGGGCTTGCCCGAGCCTGATTCAGTAACATTGATAGTAAACCGCAGGAAATCCGGTGCCGCAAAACCAAAATCACCCATATAGTAAATAGCTTCTCCCTCGCTGATACGCCGCATTTTGATTTTCCGATGCAGCTCGATCATGTTGATGGTGTAGGCCATAACATCGGCAGTAACTGCCCGGGGAACACCCCTTTCGTCCGGCCGGGAAACCGCGACGGTGAGCAGCAAACGATTCTTGCTGCGCTTGATGCCATATGCCTTTGCTATCTCGGGTGCAAGCGTATCCGTAGTAATGACATTGTAGTTGACATCCAGATCGCCGAATTTTTGTATCTCGGCGCTGGCGGTAACAGCGAGGAACGCCAACGAAAACAGAAGCATGTTGGTCAATATTTTCACCTCGCACTCCTCCGTTCCCTGATAACAACGTCTCAATACAATAATGGCAATGCCCTCAACGAGATGCAATAAGGAATATCTTTAATATGGGTACTGATTTCCGACCCTTCGGCTTGAGCGAAAGGCGGCAGAGGAGCATTAGCGAGCTTTAAACGTGTTTCTCTACAGCAAATCTCCCCCTCCAAGTAAAGCCCTGGATGAAGCGAAATACGGGATTTGCCTGAATGCGTTTTGGGGGTCGCGACCCTAGACTTAACTCTCAAAATAGCCAAATTATATAGAAAGGAGTCTGGTCATGAATATTCAACCCCTGTTCTCAGGCATGGTGTTGGCCCTGTCTATCGCATTATTTTCTCCGTTTGTTGCGGCGGGCGAGCCCTACGCCAAGATCACTTATCCGCACGACGGGGAAAAACTGGGCGCCACGTCCAGGAAACAGATTGATTACGAGGTCGATCCCGGACCGCGAGGCGATCACATTCATCTTTACGTGGACAACGGGGAAGCCGCCATCGTGCGCAAACTCGCCGGGAGCCACCCTCTCGAATCCATGGCGCCAGGGCCGCATACGCTTTGCATCAAGGTGGTAAACAAGGCGCACGTGCCGATCGGCGTGGAGCAATGCGTCAACGTTAATGTGGAATAGCCGTGGACATCCAGAACCTGGGCTATGCGCTGACCCAGGTTGTGCATAATTTCGGCGCCTCTGCCGTGGTTGGCGGCCCCGTTTCTTCACTGTGGCTGGCGCCGCGCCCGGAGCTGGATCGTTCTCTCGCATGGCTGGTGTGTTTGGGGTGGGCGGCCCAGATTGCGAGCGGCGCTGCCTTCGGAGCCATTAGCTTCTACTATTACGGAAAGTTTCCTGATATTGGCGGATTAGCCATTGCCGCACTGGCGATCAAGGTGGCCTGTGCCGTTTCCGGCTTTTCACTGGCGGCCTTCTATCTCCTGCGTGCTGCAAGGTGGACCACTACATTGCGTCGGCGAATCTGGCTCATGCTGGCAGGTCTGAGCGCCACGGCATTGACGGCCGCAGCCTTTTTACGCTGGTTTTCCTGAGGGTCGACGATCACGATCGCGATGGCAATTCTCATCCTGTTTCAAGGAGATGCACCATGAAAATCCAGGTTGTGTTTTACAGTATGTACGGGCACATTCACCGCATGGCAAAGGCCGTCGTCGAGGGCGCAAGCACGGTGGATGGCGCCGAGGCAAGCCTGTGGCGCGTGCTTGAACTGGTGCCCGAGGACCAGCTCGTCGCCAGCGGCGCCAAGGCTGCACAGTCCGCCTTCTCCCAGGTGCCGGTCATCGCTCCCCAGCAACTGGCGGAAGCGGATGCCATCATCTTCGGCACGCCAACCCGTTTCGGCAACATGGCCGCCCAGATGCGCAATTTCCTCGATCAGACCGGCCAGCTATGGCTGGAGGGGAGCTTGGTGGGCAAGGTGGGCAGCGTCTTCACCAGCACGGCCACCCAGCACGGCGGACAGGAGAGCACCATCCTCAGCTTCCATACTACGCTGCTGCATCAGGGCATGATCATCGTCGGCCTGCCCTATAGCGAGCAGCGGCAGATGACCATGAGCGAGATCAGCGGCGGCTCACCCTACGGCGCCAGCACCATCGCCGGGCCTGATGGCAGCCGCATGCCCAGCGACAACGAACTGGCAATGGCCCGCTTCCAGGGACAGCACGTGGCGCAAATCGCCGCGGCACTGGCGCGTGGCCGGTCACTCTCATCCTGAACGCCGCCCAGGCGATTTCATCGCCGATTTCCTTTAGCCCTTGGCTGCAAAGAGCCCGCCATTTCCATACGCCTTGTGTGTTTGACGGAATATTCTATGCATTAAATATTCCAATCAGCGGATAACGCCGTGCAGGCTTTCGGGTGTTACGCGCTCATCCTTGCGGATCAGTTCCCGCGCCGCATCCAGCCTGTCCCACACATTGCACATCATCACACCTCTCACGCGCTCATCGCGCAGGTAGTAGATCACGCCGGTATGGTTTTCCTTCTGCCAGTCGGCAAAGACCTCAAGGCTGGTGTCCACTTCACCGGTGGCCTCGTAGCCGAACTCGAACAGATCAGAGAAGAAATAGGGCTGATAGGTGAAGGCTTCGTGGGCGCCGGCCATGTTGCGCCCGGCCAGCTTTCCCTGGCTCAGGGCGTTATCCCAGTGTTCGATACGCATGCCATGGCCAAGAGCCCGGTAGGGGAAAAAAGCATTGTCGCCGGCTGCATGGATGTCCGGGTGGGAAGACTCGAGGTATTCGTTGACTATGATGCCGTTGCCCACCTCCAGCCCGGCCTCTTTGGCCAGATCTATGGAAGGATCAACGCCGATGCCGATGATCACCAAGTCTGATTCTAGGCTTTTTCCGCTTGCGGTTTCGGTGCGAAACTTGTCTCCGCTTTTGCTGATGGCCGTCGGAAAGTCCGAAGAAATCACCCGGATTCCCCGCTCCTGAAAATGATGCTGCACAGCTAGTCCGAGTTTTTCCGGGAACACCCGGCGACAGAGGGTGACAGAGGGAAATATCAAGCTGACTTCCAGACTGCTGTTGAGTGCGGCGGCGAGTTCCGAGCCAATAAAGCCGCCGCCGACGATCAGCACGGACTGCTTGGTTTTTGCCTCGCTCTGCATCCGCAGGTAATCGTCGAGCGTACGGTAGTAGCAGATGCCTTCGAGTTCTCCGCCAGGGATGGCGATCCGCCTAGGCTTGGTGCCCGTTGCCAGGAGTAGCTTGCCGAAGCCGTAGCGCTCGCCGTTCGCGGCGGTGATGGATTTCTCCTGCGCGTCGAGCTTCTCAACCCTTGCCCCCAGCACCATGGATACGCCATGCTCGTCGTAAAAGCGCTGATCGTGAACGAAGATGTCTTCCACTCTGGCCTTGCCAAACCATAGCTTCTTGGATAGCGGCGGGCGGTCATAGGGCAGGTGTGTTTCCTCGCCTACCAGCAGTATGCTTCCTCGGGTGTCGCGCTCCCGGATGCCCTGAACGGCCGACGCACCCGCCAGGCCGCCACCTACAATCACGTAATCAAATTCAGTCATGGAATACCCCCTTCCGGCACTCGCCGCCGACCGTGCATAATCATTTCCTGCTGCGCGGCACTGTCGCTTTGGGACTGATCGTGCATATCGCCTTCGGTGCATCGATGCGCAGCACGATGGACTCCCTGACAGCGAAGTTGAAATGGGCCGAATCCGGGAAAGTGTAGTCCACGGTCAAATCCTCTCCGACGAGCAGGGTGCCGGCTTCCGGCGCGACCAGCACAGCACCTTGAATATCGGTTTTGTAGATGCCGTTGGTGCACAGTTCTTTCAGGTGATCGATCTGCAGCATGTCCGATCCTTCCGGATAGCGCCGGAACAGGTTGTTGTAAAGCCTCGGCTCCAAGGCGAGCGCATAGGGGCCGTGGAAGCGAGAACTGTCCAGCAGGGTGACGGCGGCGAGGACATCGCGCAGCACCTGTTCCACGTCCATCCAGTCGCCGCCATCAAGATGGTTGCGGCTCTCGACGGTGCACAGCCCGGCCAGGCCGAACTCCGGATCGCCCTGGTAAATCAGCGCTTCCTCGCGGGCGGCCAGCTCCATGGCGGCCTGGTAAAGAGGGCTCAGATCGAGAGGATGCCCCGCCTCGGCATGGGCGGCGATGCGACGGCGGCCCAGGGCGAAATGACGGAATATCATGGGCACGGGAATCGTGCGCGAGATGATGGTGGTGGCGCCATGGGAAGCATGCTGGCGCTGGTCGTCGTTGCCCGCCGGGGCGGCCACATATCCCAGTCCGAAAGGTCCGTCCACCGCCAGGAATCGGCGCGCTGTCAGGGTTTTGCGCGCCTCGGCCACGGCCGCCTCCTCCATGCGCGCAAGAATGGCAGCGTCAAAAGGAAGATGGGTATTGTTCATATCATGCTCCTTTCATGGTGCCCACAGTCAGGCGCGGCGCAGCTGCCCCGCCCTTCCCCGCCACCTCGCCGGCATCTTTGCCGGTCGCCTTTTTTTCCGCCTGGGTAATGTCGCCCTGGCTGAATAGGTAGGTGCCCAGAATTTCGTCCAGCCTGGGCGTGCGACGGCGCAGCCATTCCAGGATCATGGCGGCGTGCTCCATTTCCTCGTGCATGTTATGCAGCAGGATGGCACGCAAATCCGCATCGTTGCAGGCATCCGCCCGCTGATGGTACCAGTCCACCGCCTCGAATTCCTCCATCAGGGAGAGGATGGCACGGTGCGCATCCATCGTTGCCAGGGCAAGTTTCTCTTCATTTTCGTGCAGGCCTTCATGTGCCATGATTTCTCCTCCTTGGTTCAGGTAATTCCTTCGAGACTTGGTTTTTTTACAACGGATTCCCCCGGCCTATTTAGGGCGAATCCACGTTACCCCCTCTAAACAGGGCAAAGCGGAATGAGAAAAAATTAGGCCTTCGGCGGCTCCACCGGGATCTGACTCAACACCCACTCGACCATGGCCTTGATTTCATCGTCGGAGAGTTGCGGATGGGGCATCATCACGACGCCGCCCGTATAGGCATTCCATTGGCCCATGCCGCCAGTCTTGATTTTGGCGGCCAGCTTGGCGACGGCCTCCTTGTCGCCCTTGTAGCGGTAGGCGACCCAAGCATACGCGGGGCCGACCATTTTCTTGTCCACGGCGTGACAGGTAAAACAGTCGCTCTTCCTCATCGCAGCTTCGGCGCTGGCCACGGTTGCGGCAGCGCCATTCGCGGCCGGCAGCGCTGCTTCAGGGGCTTTCGGCGCCGGTGCCTGCGACAGGGGTGCCACGGGGGAGGAAGGTTCCTGCGGCGCTTCTTTCTTCCCGCAACCGCTTAGCGAGATGGCGCTCGCGGCAAGCAGCAGAACACCAAGGATGGGGGCAGCAAACTTGCGCTCGATCATGATACGACTCCTTTTCATCTTGAACCTACGGTCAAGAATTCCAATAATTTTATATATAGCACAGCCATCCAGAAATAGAATTCCCTTATTGAATCAAAATGTTTGGCAATGCAGGTGATACTGTATTTAATGCCCGGACATTCTGTATAAGCTCCATATTCCAGAATTTGAGGAGTAGTATCAGGTTGCATTCCCAGCCCGGAACCTTCAGGGGCTTTCTTCAATGGGGAGAAATTCATGACCACGACCAGAACAGAGCGCGATTCATTCGGCGACATCGAGATCCCGGCCGAGCGGCTTTGGGGCGCGCAGACGCAACGTTCGCTCGAGCATTTTCATATTTCCTCGGAACACATGCCGCAAGAACTCATCCTTGCACTCGCTTCGGTCAAGCGGGCCGGTGCGCTCGTCAACCGCGACCTGGGCCTGCTGAATCCGGACAAGGCGGCGGCCATCATGCAGGCGGCCGAGGAGGTGCTGGCAGGCCGCCACGCAGAAGAGTTCCCCTTGTCCGTCTGGCAGACGGGCTCCGGCACCCAGACCAACATGAACCTGAACGAAGTGCTCGCCAACCGCGCATCGGAATTGCTCGGCGGCGGACGCGGCGATGCGCGGAAGGTGCACCCCAACGACGACGTGAATCTCGGCCAGTCCTCCAACGACATTTTCCCCACCGCAATGCATGTGGCTGCCAGCCTGGGCATTCGGCAGAAGCTGCTGCCGGCGCTTGGCATGCTGCGCGCAACGCTGGAAAAAAAGTCGATGGAGTTCGCCGATATCGTCAAGATCGGCCGCACCCATTTGCAGGATGCCGTTCCCCTGACGCTGGGGCAGGAGTTTTCAGGTTACGTGGCCCAACTCGATCTGGCACAGCGGATCATCGCCACCGCGCTCCCCCCGCTACAGGAACTGGCGATTGGCGGCACCGCGGTAGGCACAGGGCTCAACACCCATGCCGAATTCGGCGATCGCGTCGCGGCGGAGCTGGCGCACGGCAGCGGCCTCCCCTTCAGAAGCGCTGCCAACAAGTTTGCAGCGCTGGCTGCCCACGATGGGCTGGTGGCCGCCCATGGTGCGCTCAAGACCCTCGCCGCGGCACTCATGAAAATTGCCAACGACATCCGCTGGCTGGCCTCCGGGCCGCGTTCCGGCCTGGGTGAAATCAGCATTCCGGAGAACGAGCCTGGCAGCTCGATCATGCCGGGCAAGGCGAATCCGACCCAGTGCGAAGCGCTCGCCATGCTGTGCTGCCAGGTCTTCGGCAACGACGTTGCCATCACCATCGGCGGAGCATCGGGCAATTTCGAGCTGAACGTGTTCAAGCCGCTCATCGCCCATAACTTCCTGCAAAGCGTGCGCTTGCTCGCGGACGGAATGACGAGCTTCGAAAAACATTGCGCGCGTGGCATCGAAGCCAATCGCGAGCGAATTGCAGAGTTTTTGGAGCGCTCCCTGATGCTGGTAACCGCCCTCACCCCGCACATCGGCTACGACAAGGCCGCCGAAATCGCCAGGCAGGCGCACCGGGATGGCGTCACGCTAAGGCAAGCGGCACTGGCGCTGAGCTATGTTACGGAAGAAGATTTCGACCGCTGGGTGCAGCCGAGGGCGATGGTTCACCCTTTTGTCCATGCTCGCTGAGTTTAGGCTTGGGAACATATTCAGCGGATTCATGCCTGATTTTTTTTTGGGAGAAACCCTACTCCATTTCTACTTAGTTCACCTCATTGAGGTTCTTTGCCGGCGAGCGTAGGGTGAATCATATGGTAGCCGGCTGTCCGCGGACTGTAGCCTATAAGCGACAATCAACCTTTACAACTTGACGCAAGGAGAGCAATCATGAGTCTGGCAGACTTTCTCATCAACGTGCACCCTGAGCTTCCCATGGATGACCGGACCCAGCTAGAGGATGAAATTAGCCACATGGAGGGCGTCGTGTCGGCATGCTTTAGCCCGGAACACCCCCATATGATGACGGTTACCTACAACCCCGATGCCGTAAGCTCAGGCGCGGTGCTGGAGCAAGTAGGCAAGCGCGGCATCGAAGCGAGCAAGGTCGGCTTGTAAGCGGTTCTCAGGGTCGCTCCGATGTCCGCTCCGCCGTCTTGACCAGCTCGGCGGCTTCCTTCGCCGTGAGCGACTTCCAGGGCAAGGGTATCAGGCCGGGCACCCGTTCCATGTAACGCCGATAGATATCTCCGTGATAGACCACCAGCTTTTTTTCTTCCAGCCGCGAACCGATGATGAAATAAACCGTCATCATCGCGCTGGACATCAGCATTGCGGCACTCATGTCGCGCGTCCAGATCAGCACCAGCCCGAAGGAATACCACGGATGACGCACATAACGATGGAATGGTGAAAGATGGAAACCCTCCTGATCCTCCACCCGCTGAGTGTGTGATTTCCACTGGCGCAAGCCGAGGAATTCCTGGGTATCGTAATAATTCAGCGATTTCATGAAACCGAACACCGCCGCCAGCGCCAGCCCGTTCGCCAACCAGGCCCCCAAACCCTGCCAGACCCATAGAGTCGGGCCGGGATTGCGGACCATCAGCCAGAGTATCGGCAGCAGCAGCAGCACCGCAAGAATATTGAAGCTCAGCCGATAAAGCGGCATTCGCTCCGGATAATGCAAGGCGACCCAGCTTTTCACCCGGAGCGAAGCCAGCACCGAATGCAGGGCGAAATATCCCAGCCAGGAGAGCGCCAGCAAAGCCATGTCCCGCCAATCCGATTCAGTCATATCCTGTTATGCCTTTTCTTGTCATCCACATGGCTTTTCGCATGGACGCCGAGCCAATCAGGCACCGCTTTCTAGCGTCCGCCACAGGCAGGCGCCCTTGCTGGCCTTGTCGATCTCGTCCAGGTAGGCACGGTGCACCTCCATCTCGTCCGCTGTCGCCGCCAGCACCATCAGGTCATGCGGCACGATATCTCCACCCAGGTCGGCGTGATGGTCTCCCGCTTCAGCGGATTCGATCATCAGGCTGTTCTGTCCGCGCGTCATGGCGAGATAAACCTCGGCCAGCAACTCGGTGTCCAGCAGGGCGCCGTGCAGGGTGCGGCTGGAATTGTCGACCTGGTAGTGGCGGCACAGCGCATCCAGATTGTTTTTCTGCCCCGGGCGCAGATCCTTGGCCATTTTCAGGGTGTCGATCACGTCCGGGCTGTATTTCCCGACCGGCTCCAGCCCGATCAGCTTCAACTCGGTGTTGAGGAAGCCGAGATCGAACGGCGCATTGTGGATAACCAGCTCCGCGCCGCTGATGAACTCGATAAAATCCTGGGCGATATCCCGGAAAAACGGCTTGTCCTGCAGGAATTCCAGGCTGATGCCGTGCACCTGCTGCGCACCCGGGTCGATCTCGCGTTGCGGGTTGAGGTACTGATGGAAGTGATTGCCCGTCAAGCGCCGGTTGATCATCTCAACCGCGGCCACCTCGATGATGCGGTGCCCCAGATTGGCGTCCAGGCCGGTGGTCTCGGTATCCAGAATAACTTGCCGCATTTTACAAACCCTATTTTTTAGAACCATTAGCCACGGATTAACACAGATGTACACGGATTATCAATGAGTCGGCTTGAGATGGGCGTTCACCTTTAGGGAGATTGAAGACTATTCTCAACCCGCTGTTTCATCTGTGTTAATCCGTGGATAAAAACAGTTTTCAGGTCAATTCCTTTACGCCCCGGTTGGCCAGCTTGTCGGCCCGTTCGTTGCCTTCGTGCCCGGCATGGCCCTTGATCCAGAGCCACTCGATCTCGTGCTGCGCGGCCAGTACGTCGAGCCGCTTCCACAAATCATCGTTCTTCACCGGCTTCTTGTCGGCTGTGCGCCAGCCGCGCAGCTTCCAGGCATGTATCCACTCGCTGATGCCTTTCTGCACGTACTTCGAGTCGGTATGCAGCCGGACGATGCAGGGGCGCGACAAGGCTTCCAGCGCCCGGATCACCGCGGTCAGCTCCATGCGGTTGTTGGTGGTCAGCTTCTCGCCGCCGCAGAGTTCCTTTTCATGCCCGGAATAGCGCAGCCATGCACCCCAGCCGCCGACGCCGGGATTGCCCTTGCAGGCACCGTCGGTGTAGATCTCCACGATGTTGCGCCGCAATTCTGGAATTTCCTTGTTTTCTACCATTTTCACTGCTCAGATATTTTATGGTTGATCATCTTCTGCGGTACCGGGGCGAGCCCTTTTTTTGCCGCTGAATTTCTGTTCCAGTTCGGCATGATCAAATGCATGCCGACCACCTTCTTCTTCGCCTGCAGGAAATACACGCCACCCGCCAGCGCCCACCAGCGGTCGCCCGCGGCCTCCATGAAGCGGCAGCGCCGCAACCATTGTTCGCTGTGCAATGGCGGCGCATAGCAGCACATCCGGCCGGCCACCACATCAAAGCCCAGCAGGGCCAGCCAATCCTTGATGCGCCGCAGGGAAATAAAATTCCCGTGCCAGGGGTAATTCTGCTTGCGACTGGGTACGAACCGGGGCAGCCCCCACAGGCTGTATGGATTGAAGCCGCTGATGATCACTTGCCCCTCCGGCATCAGCACCCGCTCCACCTCGCGCAGAATCTGGTGGGGATGCGCGCTGAATTCCAGCACGTGGGGCAGCAGCAGCAAATCGATGCTTTGGCTGGCAATCGGCAAACACCCCGGCTCGGCCAGTAATTTAATCTCCGCCTTCCCGTTTTCCGAAAATTGCGGCGCGACAGCGAACCGCTTCGGCATGCGATTCGTACGCAACAGGTCGGATTGGGCAAAACCGATTTGCAGCGCATTGAAGCCGAAAATATCCGCCACCACCTGATCGAAATAGGCCTCTTCGCGCTCGATCAGGTAGCGCCCTAGCGGGGTGGCTATCCATTCATCCATTGACATCGCACAGGGTTAACTCGAACATATTATGATGAAGATCATTCCTGTTCCTGCTTTCGAAGATAACTACATCTGGCTGATTTGCGACGGGAGCTACGCCGCGGCGGTGGATCCCGGCGACGCCGAGCCGGTATTGGACTATCTCGGACATCACGGGCTGCGCCTTGCCGCCATCCTGACCACGCACCACCACGGCGATCATACCGGCGGCATTGAGGCGCTGCTGAGACACGCCGCCGTGCCGGTTTACGGCCCCCGAAAGGAAAATATTCCAGGCATTACCGACCCGGTCGGCACTGGCGATACGGTACGATTGCCGGAACTGGGAGTAGAATTCGCAGTCCTCGACGTACCCGGCCATACCGCTGGCCATGTTGCCTATTATGGCGCAAATTCCCTGTTTTGTGGCGACACGCTGTTCACCTGCGGTTGCGGCAAACTATTCGAAGGCACCCCGGCGCAGATGCATGCCTCGCTGCAAAAACTGGCCGCCCTGCCTGACGATACCCAGGTCTATTGCGCCCATGAATACACCCTGGAGAATATTCGCTTTGCCAAGAAGGTTGAACCCGCCAACCGCCAACTTCTTGAGCGCGAAGTGCACGACTGCCTGACACGGGAACAAGGCCGTCCCACCCTACCTTCCACCATCGCCCTGGAAAAAGCCACCAACCCTTTCCTGCGCTGCGAACACCCGGCCGTGATAGAAGCGGCCAGCCATTTTTTCGGCAGCCCGCTGGATGATGCCGTCAAGGTCTTCGCCGCCGTCAGGGAGTGGAGAAACAGATTGTAATTCAACATATTACCCGCTGCCGCCAGAGCACGGCAGACGAAGATATTCCTTGACGCGGCAAGGGGTTCTTGGCTACCATCGGCGGAGTTTCAATTACGCTGAACAATTCCAACAACGAGCATGCGCCTCATCCCCCCTTTAATTCTGGCACTGGCCAGCGCTTTCGCGCTGTATCTGCCGACGGCAAGCGCAGATGATCTGCTTGGTCCCGATTCCTCCGTCCGACCTGTCAAACAAGCACTGGCTGAAACGACCGAAGCCGAGCTGCAGCTTCAGCCCAGCAATGGAATTCTGGGTTCCCCATCGAAAGAAAATGACGGCATAGCTTCGTCGGAAGAACCCGTCGACTTATGGGATCGCATCCGTGATGGTTTCGCCCTGCAGGAACTGGATTCGCCCCTGGTGCAGAAACACGTTGACTGGTATGCCGACCGCCCCGAATACGTGCAACGCATGGTGGCGCGCAGCCAGCTCTATCTGTACCACATCGTCGAAGAAGTTGAAAAGAGGGGAATGCCGACCGAAGTCGCCCTGCTGCCGATGATCGAGAGCGCCTTCAATCCCAAAGCCTATTCCAGCAGCCACGCCTCCGGCATCTGGCAATTCATCCCGTCCACCGGCAAGCACTTCGGCCTGGAGCAAAGCTGGTGGTACGATGGCCGCCGCGATGTCACGGCAGCGACGGATGCGGCGCTGGACTACCTGCAAAAGCTCCATGACATGTTCGACAGCTGGGAACTGGCGCTCGCCGCCTATAATTGGGGCGAGGGCTCAGTACAACGCGCCATCGCCAAAAACAGGAAGCAGGGCCTGCCCACCGACTATCTCAGCCTGACCATGCCGGTTGAGACACGCAACTACCTGCCCAAGCTGATGGCGATCAAGCAGATCATCATGGACCCGGCAGCCAGAAACCTGGCCCTCGCCTCCATCCCTAACCGCCCCTATTTCGTCAGCGTCACCACCACGCAGCACATCGACCTTGCCGTGGCCGCGCGCCTGGCCGAAATGCCGCTGCACGACTTTGTCTCGCTCAACCCCGCCTACAACCGGCCTGTCATCAACGCCAAGGGTTCACGCGTCTTGCTGCTGCCGGTGGGCAAGGCCGACACCTTTACCAGCAACCTGGAAAGCTATGACAAGCCGCTGGTTTCCTGGAAATCCTACACCCCGGCACGCGGCGAAAAAATCGATAAGGTTGCGCGCCGCTTCAGCATCAGCGTCGCCCGGCTAAAAGAGATCAACAGCATCACCAAGCGCAACAAACTGTCTGCCGGCCAGACTCTGCTGGTGCCGCTCAGCCGCAACGATGCAACGGTTCCCGACTTCGACGAGGCACATCAGGCAATCGAATCCGAAGAAACCGAGCCGCTGTCGGTCTCACCCCGCTTTATTTATACCGTGAAGAAGGGCGACACCCTGACCAGCGTCGCCAAACGTCACAAAATCTCTGCGATCCAAATCAAGGCCCTGAACAATCTCAGGTCCAACCGCCTCAGCAACGGCCAGAAACTGGTAATCCGTCAGGAAACTCTCGCCAAGAGCAAGCTTGCAGCGGTCAAGGGCAAGTCGGTGAAACTGGCAGTGGCGAGCAAGGCGAAGCCTGTAAAACTCGCTGCGGTGAAGAGTGCGAAACGCAGCCAGCGCTATTACACCGTGCGCCGCGGCGACACCGTGGCCAGCATCGCCAAGCAGTTTAATGTCGCGTCCAACGATATCCAGCGCTGGAACAATATTTCCGGCAAGCGAGGCCTCACCCCCGGCAATAAAGTCACCCTGATGTTGCCCGACAAGGGCTGATTCATCTGCCGGCGCCAGCCGGATTGCTACTTTTCCGAATACAAATAACAGCAGGTACTATGCGTTGCGCTGAAGCCGGCCACAGCCGGGTAGCTTTGCCGGCATACGGCCATGGCTTGCGGGCAGCGCGGGTGGAAGTGGCAGCCTGACGGCGGGTTCGCAGGCGAGGGCAAATCCCCGGCCAGACGGATGATTTCCCTGCGCGCAGCCGCATCCACCACCGGCACGGCCGAAAGCAGCGCCCGGGTATAGGGATGGCGCGGCGCCTGCATCACCTCTTCCACCGTACCCTGCTCGACGATCCGCCCCAGATACATCACTGCCACCTCGTGGGCAAAATATTCGACCACCGCCAGGTTGTGGGTGATGAACAGGTAGGCCAGGCCCAGTTCGTTCTGCAGCCCCTTGAGCAAATTGAGGATTTGCGCCTGCACCGAGACATCGAGCGCGCTGGTCGGTTCGTCGCACACGATCAGCTGCGGCTTCACCGCCAGTGCCCGCGCAATGGCGATGCGCTGGCGCTGCCCGCCGGAAAATTCGTGGGGATAGCGGTACTTGCTGTCGGGGGCGAGCCCGACCTGCTGCAGCAAGCGGTCCATGCTATTCTGGCGATCGCCAGGACTCGCAGCCGCTCCCAGCGCGACCATTCCCTCCTCGATGATGTCCGCAACCCGCATGCGCGGATCGAGCGAGGAATAAGGATCCTGGAATACGATCTGAAAATCGGCACGCCGGGCGCGCAGCTCGGCGCCCTTCAACTGTGTAAGTTCATCGCCGGCGAAGCACACGCTGCCGGCAGTGGGGCGGATCAACTGCAGGATGCTCTTGCCCACCGTGGTCTTGCCGCAGCCGGATTCGCCCACCAGCGCCAGAGTGCGGCCGGCATGGATCGCCAGCGACACGCCGTCCACCGCCCTGACATGGCCCACCACCCGCTTTAACAGACCCTTGTGGATAGGGAAATGAACTTTAAGGTCGGACACCTGCAGCAATGGTGCGGCACTCTTATCTCCATCCCAACCTTTCCGAACCCCTTCCCCAGCTAGAGGGAGAGCCGGAGTCGGTGCAGAAACTTGAGGCACCGCAGACAAATGGCAACGTACGCTGTGGCCGGGAGCAACCTCGCTCCACGCCGGAATTTCATTGCTGCAGCGCTCCCAGGCATAGTCGCAGCGACCGGCGAAACGACAGCCGGAAAACTCCCGGTCTAGCGGCGGCACGCTGCCGCGGATGATCTCCAGTTGCTGTCCGCGCCGCGTGGCACCCGGCAGCGAGGCAAACAGCTTGCGGGTGTAGGGGTGCTGCGGGTTGGCAAAGAATTCCTCGCGCCCGGCCATCTCCACGATTTCCCCTGCATACATGACCGCCACCCGCTGCGCCATTTCCGCCACCACGCCGAGATCGTGGCTGATCAGCATCACCGCCATGCCGCGCTCGCGCTGCAGTCGGCGCAACAGTTCCAGCACCTGCGCCTGGATGGTCACATCCAGCGCCGTGGTCGGCTCGTCGGCGATCAGCAGGTCGGGCTCGCACGCCAGGGCAATGGCGATCATCACGCGCTGCTTCATGCCGCCGGAGAACTGGAACGGATAGTCATGGTAGCGCGCTCCGGCGTCGGGGATGCCCACCGCATCGAGCAGTTCCAGCACCCGAGCCTGCGCCGCCTCGCCCCGCAAGTCGGTGTGGCGATGCAGGGTCTCGGCGATCTGCCGGCCGATGGTCATGACCGGATTGAGACTGGTCATCGGCTCCTGGAAGATCATCGCGATGCGCTTGCCGCGCACCGCGCGCATGGCAATTTCCGGCAAGCCCAGCAAATCCTGCCCGTCGAGCAGCACCCTGCCGAACTCGACGTGCCCTGCCTCAGGCAGCAGACGCATCAGGGACAGCGCCGTCATCGACTTGCCGCAGCCCGATTCCCCGAGGAGGGCAAAGGTCTCGTGGGGATCGATGGAAAAGCTCACGCCGTCCACTGCCCGCACCTGGGTTTTTCCGGCATCCAGCCGGACCCTGAGGTTATCGACGACTAGTAGCGGCCCGCTCATCTCACCCTCGGATCGAACGCATCGCGCACGCGGTCGGAAAACAGGTTGGCCGACAGCACCAGCACGAACATGAAGACGAAGGCCGCTAGCAGCGACCACCACACCATCGGTTCGCGCGCCATTTCCAGCCGCGCACCGTTGATCATGTTGCCCCAGCTCTGCATGGCCGGATCGACGCCGACGCCGACATAGGACAGCACCGCCTCGGCCAGCACCAGGGCGCTGAAATCCAGAACGATCGAAATCAGCACGATATGCATCACGTTAGGCAGGATGTGGCGGGCGATGATGCGGAAATGGCCGACGCCAAACGCCGTCGCCGCCTGGATGAACTCCATTTCCCGGACTTTCAGGGTCTCGCCGCGCAACAGCCGGCACAGCCCGGTCCAGCTGGTAATGCCGAGGATCACGCAGAGGAACAGCAGGCGGATATCGGCGCGTGCCGCGACGGTGTCGAACAGCTCCTGGTTGCTGTCCATGTAGACCTGCAGGATCAGCACCGCCGCCGCAATCAGCAGCACGCCGGGAATCGAACTGAGGGTGGTGTAGGTATACTGGATCACGTCGTCCACCCAGCCGCGGAAATAGCCCGCCATGATGCCGAGCAGCAGCGCAAAAGGCAGCATCACCAGCGTGGTGAGCGTGCCGATCATCAGGCCGGTGCGGATGCTTTTCAGCGCCAGGTAGAACACATCTTGGCCGACCTTGTCGGTGCCGAAAATGTGATACTTGGCGGAAAACACCATGGACAGGCAGACGAACAGGACCAGCAGCCCGATGGTAGCCAAAAAGGTGCGCCAGGGAATTTCGTCGCGCCCCTGCCGAATCATCGTCCAGGCTGCGCCTGGCGAAATGCTACGGCGCCTTGCCAGCCACAGCGCCAGCACAGTTGCCAGCCCCCCACACAGGACGAGCGCGTAAACGCTTCCCTGCAACGCCGTAGCAGCAACATCTCCTGCCTGTTCCTGCGCCGGTTCGCGCAAATGCGCCCCGCCGAACTTCAGGCGCGGATAGTCGCGCACCTGCTTGCCTCCGGGCAACTCGATGGTTTCCTTGGTATAGAGCTGGGCGGCGAAAGGCGCCGAATAGGTTTTTTCCACCTGCTTCCTGAGTGGGCCGACCATCAGGTCGAACACGCTCAGCACCTCGGGCGAGTAATGCGTTTCGGCGCCGTTGCCCTGCTTCTCCAGCGACAGGCGGAAATGCAGCGAATCGAGCACGCCGACGGCGACGAACGCCAGCAGCACCACGGCGGAAGCCACGCCGCTGCGGCTGCGCAGCAACCGCCGCCAGGGCTGCAGCAAATGCTCGCGCTGGCGCACCCGCCAGGCGTAAAATGCCACCCCGGCCAGCAGCAGCCAGAGCAGCATGTCGGTCCACAGGAGAACGGGCTTAAATAGCATCATTCCAGCCGTATCCTCGGGTCTACCAGCGTATAGGAAATGTCCGTCAGGATCAGGCCGACGATGTATAGCACCGAACCGAGGAACACCATGGCGCGGACGATGGCGAAATCCTGGGCGTTGATGGCGTCGATGGTATAGCTGCCGAGGCCGGGGATGCCAAAGAAGGATTCCGAGATCAGGCTGCCCATGAACAACAGCGGGATCACCACCACCGCGCCGGTGAGGATGGGGATCATCGCATTCTTCAGCACGTGGCCGAACAGCACGGAGAGTTCCGACAGACCCTTGGCACGCGCAGTACGAACATAATCCCTGGAGGCTTCCTCGAGGAAGATGGTGCGGTACCAGCGTGCCCCCGATCCGATGCCGCCGATGACCCCGATCACCACCGGCAGGATGATGAACTTGAGCGCATTGCTGCCTGCGTCAAAGCCGGAAATCGGCGTCAGGTGCAGCAGCTTGCTCACCAGGTATTGCCCGCCGATGATGTAGAACAGGCCGGAAATCGACATCATCGCCACGCACAAAACCACCCCGGACAAGTCGATATAAGTGGCACGGAAGAACGCCATCAGCATGGCAAAGGTGATGTTGACCGCCAATCCGACCAGGAACACCGGCAGCGCGATCGCCAGGCTCGGCCACATCCGTGTTTTGATGTCGTGGGCGATGTCGCGTCCCTCGTCGGAGCGGCCGAAATCGAAGGCGAACATGCCGACGGATTTCTCGAAGAAAATGGTGTCGCTGGCCTGCTTCGCGCCCTGCGCTGCGCTGTTCCACATCAGCGGCTTGTCGTAGCCGCGTTCATGCTTCCACTTCGCAATCGCCTCCGGCGTGACGTGCTTCACGCCCAAGTGTATACGCGCCATGTTGTCCGGCGTGTTGACCACGAAGAACAGGGCGAAGGTGAGCAGGTTCACCCCGATCAGGATGGGAATGGCATAGAGAATGCGGCGGATGATGTAGTTAATCATCGCACCCCAGCGCCAAATCGGTACACCCGTCTCCTTCCCCCTTCAAGGGGGAAGGCTGGGATGGGGGTTCGGTGCTAACCTTTCCCAATGCATTCCAAATCACCTGTTTCACGCTTTCAATATCTTTCAGCACGTCATTATTCCAAAATCGCAGCACATGCAACCCCTGTTGGCTTAAGAACATCGTCCGAAGCAGGTCTTGCTCCTCATTTTCCGCATGTTGCCCGCCATCCACTTCAACAACCAGAGCCGCTTCCAGGCAAACAAAATCCAGAATATACCGCCCCAACGGATGCTGGCGGCGGAATTTGCAGCCGCCCATTTGTCTCATCCGCAAGTGGCGCCAAAGAAATTGCTCCGCATCTGTCAATTCCCGGCGCAGGCTGCGGGAATTTTTCTTGGCGGTCTGATTTATTCTGGTCATTCCACCTCCGCACCCCCATCCCAGCCTTCCCCCTAAAAAGGAGAAGGAGCCGTCAGTCATGGGTCTGACCCGGGCTAGCCGCCTGCCTTTCCTTGCGCCGGTAGGCGGCCACGGCCGGCACCAGTCCGGCCACCAGCACGGCAGCCAGCAGACCCAGCGGCCACAGCACCGGCTGATTCCACTCACGTTGTTTTTGGGCGCGCAAGTCAGCATCGATGCGGACGTACTTCAGGCCGTTATTGGCCATCAGATTGGGTTTGATGTTCCGGTACCAGGCGTGAAACAGGCTGTACTGCTTGGGGTGGTAACCCCATATCCAGGGTGCGTCGTGGCGCGCGATCGCGAGCATTTCGTCGATGATCTTCTGGCGCTCCGGACCGTTGTCCATGTTCTTCATGCGCTCGAACAAACGGTTGAATTCCGGATTATCGTAGTTGGCCGAGTTCTCCCCTTCCCCCTTCACCCGCGCATTCGGCCCATAAAGCAGAAACAGGAAATTCTCAGGGTCGGGGTAGTCGGCATTCCAGCCCCAGTGGAAAATCTGCGCGTTGCCCTTGCGGATCTTGTCCTGGAAACGGTTGTAGTCGGTGTTGCGCACCACCAGTTGCAGGTCGACCGCCTGGAACTGCTTGCGTATCCAGTCGAGCCGCGCCTTGTCGTCCGGCCCGGTGGCGGTGATATCGAGGTACAGCATCAGCGGCTTGCCGGTCTTCTCGTCGCGCCCGCCCGGGTAGCCGGCCTCGGCCAGCAGCCTTTTGGCATATTCGATGGACTTGCGCTTCGGCCTGCCGTCAACCCAGTCGTAAATATAGGGATTGATGCCCTGCTCACCCTCATGTGCTCCGAAAATCCCCGGCGGCAGCGGACCCTGCGCGGGAATGCCGCGACCGTTGGCGAAGATCGAGATAAATTCCTCGTAGTCTATCGCGAGGGAAACCGCCTGCCTGAGCTTCTTCGCCCGTTCCGAATATCCGCCCACCGCCGGGTCGAGCATATTGAAACCATAGTAATAGTTGGTGGCAGTCACCGTGGTCTGCAGGCGGATGCCCTTCTCCTTCATCATGTCGGTCACATCCGCCTCGCCCTGAGTGGCGACGCGCACCGCCTGGTCGAAGCTGTCGGAGCTGATGCCGGAGGCATCGTAATAACCCTGCAAAAACTTGTTCCAGTAAGGAATGCTTTCTTTTTCCAGGCTGAACACGGCCTTGTCGACGAACGGCAGCGGCTTGCCGGCATCATTCAGCAGCCCTGCCGCCGCATCGTCCGGCTCGCCTTCGGTCGGGTAAGTCTCGCCGTGGAAATTCGGATTGCGCTCCAGCACCATGCGCCGGTTCGGATCGTTTACCGTCAGCATGTAGGGCCCGGTACCGACCGGGTACCAGTCCAGGGTGAGGTTTTTCTCAGCCATGCCGGGCTGCCCGTAGAAACGGTCGGCCTCCGGCGGCACCGGTGCGAAGAACGGCATCGCCAGCCAGTAAAGGAATTGCGGATACTTGCCCTTGAGTTTCACCCGATAGGTATAGCGATCCACCACCTCCACCCCGGCCAGCGGGTAGCGCGTCAGATCCAGATGAGTGCCCGGCGGCAGGGTCTTCTGCGCGCTATCCAGCATTTTTGCATATTCCTTCAGGCCGACGATGTATTCACCCATCATGCCGAAAATCGGCGAATTCAGCCGGGGATGGGCCAGCCGCTTGATCTGGTGGACATAATCCGCCGCCTCCAGTTCGCGCGTGCCGGTTTGCGGAAAATCCGCCAGCTTGTAGAGCTTGGCCAGATCCTCCGGCTTCAGATCGTGGTACAGGTAGCGCCCCTGCGCATCGCGGGCAAAGGCCGGGTGCGGCTGGTAATGGACACCTGGCTTGATGCGGATTTCATACACGCTGAAGGCGATTTTTTCCGGGGCGCTATCGGCCGGCAAGGGCTTGCCCTGCGCATCGAGGAACAGCGGTTTGGGCAGTTCCGCGGCGGCAAGCGGAATCAGCGTATAGGGGCGCTTCAGGTAATGGTACTGCAGCGGCGGCTCGTAAATCTGGCCGGTGAAAGTGATCTCGTTGGAGCTGTAGGACTGCGCCGGGTCTAAATGCTTGGGCCGTTCGGCAAAAGACGAATAGGCGATGTTTCCCCCCTCGTCGGCGGACGGATAGGGGCTGTTCCAGGGCGGGGCGCCACAGGCCGCCAAAAACACGGTCGACAAGGCGGATATCAGGAAGAATCTCATCGGGTTTCAGTGTAGCGCAAGCAGCGGTCGGGAGCCAGGCAACGATATCCATATGCAGAATTGGGTTATAATACGTCATTCGCATCGGTCTTCGGGCAAACCGCAATCAAAGGAAAAACAATGGGCTTTCTGGCAAACAAACGGATCCTGATTACCGGGATGATCAGCAACCGCTCCATCGCCTACGGCATCGCAATAGCCATGAAGCGCGAGGGTGCCGAACTCGCCTTCACCTACCAGGGAGAGAAGGTCAGGGATCGCGTTGCCGACCTGGCGAAAGACTTCGGTTCCAACCTGATATTCCCCTGCGACGTCGCCAGCGACGAAGAAATCAACCAGCTGTTCAGCGACCTCGGGAAACACTGGGACGGACTCGATGGCATCGTCCACTCGATTGCCTTCGTGCCGAAACAGGCTCTAGCCGGTGACTACGTCGAATCCGTCACGCGCGAATACTTTCAGATCGCCCATGACATCAGCTCTTATAGCTTCACCGCGCTGGCCAAGGCCGGACTGCCGATGATGCTGGGCCGCAATGCTGCCCTGCTGACACTTTCTTATTTGGGCGCGGAACGCACCGTCCCCCACTACAACGTGATGGGCCTCGCCAAGGCCAGCCTCGAAGCCAATGTGCGCTACATGGCAGCCGGTCTGGGCCCCAAGGGCATCCGCGTCAACGGCGTCTCCGCCGGCCCGATCAAGACTTTGGCGGCAAGCGGCATCTCCGATTTCGGTAAGCTGCTTTCCTACAACGAGAAGCATGCCCCGATGCGGCGCAACGTCACCATCGAGGAAGTCGGCAACGTAGCCGCCTTCATGTGCAGCGACCTCGCCAGCGGCATGACCGGCGAGATCACCTACGTCGACGGTGGCTTTAATATCACCGCCCTGGGCAACGCCGAAGAGGCTGTGGCGGGAAATTAAAGAATTTTCCTGACAGCAAAGAAAACGAAGGCCAACCAAGAACGGTTGGCCTTTTTTATGGGAACTAGATGCGTAACCCTTCAAGAAACCGTTGCAACCCCTTCTTGGCTTCGCCTATCCAGGGTTTACCGTGAGCGAACAGCAGGTGGTCGAACTCCCGCTCCTTCAGATGCCTCAGGAACACCGCCTGCAGGCCGCGCTTAACCCCGTCCGGGTCGTCCCCCATGTAGGCATCGGGCACGAAGCCCAGCTTGCCGCCGTAGCGCACGATGGCATCGCCGATGGCCAGGATTCCCTTGTCCACCGAGATGTAAAGAGCGGTTTCCTCCGGGCACAGCACGCCCACAGCTAAAGCCAGCACACCGCCCGGCAGAGTATCGCCATGCTTAAAAGGCGTGACTTGTTCGCCCCGGGTGAATTCATGCAGGCCCTCCCGTTGGCACCAGATTTGGGTGCCGAAGCGTTCGGCGAACTGGCCACTGTGACGGTAGTGGTGACGATTGGTGAGGTAGGCGTGTTGAGGCGGCTTATGCGCCTCGAACCATGCCAGCCCTTGAGCCGGAACACGCGGGTCGATCAACACCGCTGGTTCGGTTGCTGAAATATAGTAAGAATGGACATACGCCTGGATGCCTTCGTGAAAGCTGGTCCAGTGAAAAACGCCTGGCAGGATTTCTTGCATGGAAACCTCCTTAACTGGCGCCTTGGACGAAGCGGTCAAGGAGCCCTTGGGACCGTGGGGCAGTCGGTACTTGGGCGCCATCCGGGCAGAGACGAATGATCCAGACGCATGCGGCAGATAGAAAGTCACCACTTCCGTGGTGGCGAAACGATTCCATTATAGGCAATACAGGAATGATGCGTCCCCAACCGCCCTACCGGTGAATTGCCTCTTTATTGAAGCAGTTCGGGCCATTCTGAAGCCGGACAATTCGAGTCAACAAAGACCGATTGATTTAGTCGGCTTTTGTGCTAAGTTTAATATTATGAGTGATCGGCCTGATTGCCGGCTCCAGGCCGGCGGATAAAGGCCACGGAACGGAGGAACAGAAGGAAAATGCCTCCGTCTTTTCAACCCATCGCATTGGCCCATGCCGGATTCCGGAATGGCCGGAAGGAGGGAAAAATGAAAGACATCAATGTTAGCCTTTCAGGCGTGGATATGGATTACAAGATGGCGAGCAGGATTGCAGCCACTCTAGCCAAGGAACTAAATAGCGGCGAGCCCGTCATGGTTGCCTGGCACGACAAGACGACGTCCCGGATGTCTCCCGTAATCGAGGGCGGGGATATCCACTCGCGCTGGCACGACTATGGAGAAAGCCACGGCGGCAAGCTGGAAATCGACGTCAACGGCGATTTCGATTTCATCTTCGCCGACTCCAGCAGCTTTGAAACCCTCGGCCCGAGCCCCCTGGTCAATTTGCGCGACATGGCGGGAAACGAATACCTGTGCCAAATCGACGCGCTGCGCGACCCGAAGCATCCGAGCGAGGAAGCGTGCGTCAAGCTGGAAGGCCTGACCACCAAGGGCGATATCACCTGATGGCTTAAAGGCAGCGCCGGAGAATTTCCCGAACTTCCTCGTCCGCGAGGTCGATCGGGTTAGTCTTCATGCTGCTGCCGCGGCAGTTTGCCACGATCACATCCAGATCGGCTTCGCGGATGCCATAAGCGCTCAAGGCCGGCACCTTCATCCTTGCCGTCCACTCCTTGAGGGTATGCACCAGAAACACTCGCGCACCAGCATCGTCCAGGTGAGCTTTGCCACGCAGCAGGCGGCCAATTTTGGCGTACTTCTCCAGCGCCGGGCTGCCCGGGTCACGCTCATCCAGTGCGCGGATATTAATTTCCGTCGCCTCCGCCACGGTTGCGCCGCAAGCCACGCCATGCGGCACCGGAAAGAGCGCTCCCAAGGGTGCTGCCAGACCGTGCACTGACCCCAGCCCCACCTGCGCCAGGGTAATGCCCGAAAGCAACGCGGCATAAGCCATTCCCGCCCTACCCTCGGCCGCCTTCTCGCCGCCCTCGTACCAATCCAGCAGACCTTCGCGCACATAACCCAGGCCGCTCAACGTCAGCGCATCAGTAAAGGGATTGGCCCGGGTCGAAACATAGGATTCCAGCAACTGGGTCAGCGCGTCCATGCCGTTGGAGGCGATCAGATCGGGCGGACAGGTGGCCAGCAACGCCGGATCCACCACCGCATATTTTGCCACCAGCAGATCATGGCGGAAGGATTTCTTGAAACCGTCCGGCCCATGCATGCTGAGGACGGCATTCTTGGTGGCCTCCGAGCCGGTGCCCGCGGTAGTCGGCACCGCAATGAAGGGGAGCGACGGCCCCTGATAAGGCAGCTCCGGCCCCACCCCTTCGAGGTGGTCCATCACCGAATTGCCGTGGGGCAACAACCCGGCAATCGCCTTGGCGGCATCCAGCACGCTACCGCCGCCGATGCCCAGCACGATTTCGATGCCGGCATGGCGGTATACCCTGACGGCCTGGTCCACCAGGCTAGGCGAGGGCTCCTGCTCCACCACCATATCTTCCCAGGACAGCCCCCGCCTCTTCAGAGCGTCGATCAATCCCTGCCAGTGCAGCGAGGCACGAAACGACCTGCCCCCGGTAACGATCAGCACGCGTTTGCCCAGCGACTGGAGCAACTCGGGCACATCGCTCAGTCGACCCTCACCAAAAAGAATTTTCGGTAGGCCAGAAATAGCAAGTGGAGATATCATGTCAGCGACAATTCAACCAGAAAGCCCGATTCTACTGGATTTACGCCACGCCGGAACAATCAGGAATTAAAGATATTTATATCTTGTATATTACGAGAATATTAGAATATAATTAATATATGAAGTATCAGTTTGGGTTTGGTGTAATGTTGTTTAAAGCAAATTTTTAATATCAGTCTAAATTGGAGGGCAACTAAAATGTTAAAAGTTATCGGTGGCTTTATTGCAGGGTTAGCCTTTATCGGATTCATGGCTTATAACTTCATGAGCAGCCTGATGTTTTGGGAAGTACCCAGCCCATTCGGCGTCGAGGAAACCGTCGCGCGTATCCAGCAGAATATCCAGAATGCCGGTAACGGCTGGGCTCTGGCTGGCCTGCGCAATCCGGCCAAGGCCGTTGAAGCGGATGGCGGCAATTCCTTGCCGGTCATGATGGTCGAAGCCTGCAGCACCAAATACTCCGGCCCCATTCTCAAGGACGACACCGTCCGTTTCCTCTCCATCCTGATGCCCTGCAAGATTTCCATTTACAAGAAAAATGACGGCAAAACCTACATTGCAGGAATGAATGCCGGATTGATGGGCAAAATGTTCGGCCCCATGGTGGGCGAAGTCATGGGCCACGTCGCAAAAGATCAGGCCAAGTTCATCATCTTCGATGCGAGCAAACCTGCGCCCCCGATGATCAAAGGCACGCCTGGCGCAGCCGGTGGCGCAGCTGCGGGTACCGGTGGCGGCTGCTAGGCGGCATGATGCCGGAAATGCCTTAAAGCGGACTATTCGCAAAAAAGATCGTACCAGGAGGTATCATGTTGTCAAAATTAAAAATCGCCCTGTCCACGCTAGTGGCAGGGGCCACGGTGGCAGCGCTGACTGCTTTCGCCACGCCAGCTCCCGCACCCGCGCAGACAGCGGCACAGGCGGCAACGCCTGCTGCGGCGGCAGCTCCGGCTCCGGCAGCCATGGTCAAAAAAGCAAGCAACTCCACCGCAGATCACAGCAAGTTCAAGGAGCTCCAAAAGACCTTCAAAACTGCGCCGGAAGTCACCAAGGCCTGCCTGACCTGCCACACAGAGGCCGCCAAGCAGATTCAAAAAACCAAGCATTGGACTTTTGAATTCATCAATCCAGAGACCAAGCAGAAGCTGGGCAAAAAACACGTCATCAACAACTTCTGTACCGCGGTGGAATCGAATCAGAAATTCTGCAACGCCTGTCACGTCGGCTACGGCTGGGAGAATGACAAGTTCGACTTCACCGCAGAGGAAAACGTCGACTGCGTCGTGTGCCACGAATCCACCGGCACCTACCGGAAAGTGCCAGGATTGGCGGGACATCCTACCTATAAGGACATGGAATTCCCGCCGCATTCCGGCAAAATCGTCAAAGCCCCTGATCTCAGCAAAGTCGCCCAGAGCGTCGGCAAAACCAGTCGCGCGAACTGCGGTGCCTGCCACTTCAATGGCGGCGGCGGCGATGCAGTGAAGCACGGTGACCTCGACAGCACATTGACAAACCCGCCCAAATACCTCGATATTCACATGGAGAAAAAAGGGCTTAACTTCAGCTGCGGCACCTGTCACATGACATCCGCCCACCAGGTTCCAGGCAGCCGCTACGCACCGACCGCAGCCGACATCAAGGATGTCGCTCCACACATGCGCGGCAAGGTTGACAACAGCAACCCCTCTACCTGTCAGTCCTGCCACGGCACCAAGCCGCATCCGGCAAAAATGGCCAAGCTGAACGAGCATACCGACAAGATAGCTTGCCAGACCTGCCATATTCCGGAATTCGCGCGCGGCCAGGCTACCAAGATGACCTGGGACTGGTCGACCGCCGGCAAGCTCACGCCTGAAGGCAAGCCGATCACGAAGAAGGATAGCGCGGGACACAACGCCTACGACAGCAAGAAGGGCGATTTCACCTGGGAAGACCACGTTATTCCGGAATACATCTGGTTCAACGGCAAGGTGAATTACACCCTGCGTGAAACCAAGCTGGACCCCAGCAAGGTTGTCAAGATCAACAGCTTCGAGGGTAGCCCCACCGATGGCAAGTCATTGATCTGGCCGGTCAAGGTGTTCCGTGGTCAGCAACCTTACGACTCTGTCAGCAACACGCTGCTGGTGCCGCACGTCTTTGGTGACGACGAAAATTCATACTGGTCGAACTTCAACTGGGATAAAGCCCTGGTAGCCGGCATGAAGGCTGCCAATGCCCCCTACAGCGGCAAATATGCCTTCGTCAAAACCGAAATGAGCTGGCCGATCACCCACATGGTCGCTCCCAAAGCCGACGCGCTCACCTGCGCCCAGTGCCATAGCAAGGAAGGCCGTCTCAAGAACGTCAAAGGCATCTACATGCCGAGCCGGGGCGACAACAACAAGCTGCTCGACATGGCAGGCTGGGCACTCGCCCTGCTGACCCTGATTGGCGTGCTGATCCACGGCGCTGGCCGCATCTATGCCCACAAGAAAGGATAAGATCATGACCGTCGAAAGAATTTACGTTTTCAAACGCTTCGAGCGTTTCTGGCACTGGTCTCAGGCCACGCTCATCATCTTCATGCTGATCACCGGCTTCGAGGTGCATGGCTCTTACCACCTCTTCGGCTTCGGCAAGGCGGTGGAACTGCACACCCTCTCTGCCTGGACGCTGATCGGCCTGTGGGTGTTCGCCATCTTCTGGCACTTCACCACGGGCGAGTGGAAGCAGTACATCCCGACCACGGACAAGGTGGTTGCCATGATCAAGTTCTATTCGGTCGGCATCTTCACCAATGCGCCGCATCCATTCAAGGCGACCACGCTGAAAAAACACAACCCCCTGCAACGCCTGGCCTACCTCGGGGTGCTGCTGTTCATCGGGCCGCTGCTCTGGTTCTCGGGCTGGTTCTACCTGTTCTTTAGTGACTGGGGCGCGTGGGGCGTGGACAAATACGTGTCCCTGGAGTGGGTGGCTTTCTTCCACACCGCCGGCGCGTTCATGATGCTGTTGTTCCTGATCGCCCACGTCTACCTGACCACCGCCGGCCATACGCCAACGTCGCACATCAAGGCGATGATCACCGGCTGGGAAGAAGTGGAATAAGAAGCCTAACCTGACAAACAAAAAAGGCCGCTAGTTTTAGCGGCCTTTTTATTGCTGCATGAATGCAATCAGCACCGATGAATACCTCGTCAGGCACTAACTTCAACTTCTGAAAACGACATATAACAATCATTCAGGGTGCCCACGATATTGTGGCTGCCACCCTGTACCATGTCGCGCCAATATACATTCTTACAATTCCTTAATCTTTGCCGGTGCACGGAATCAGGGTGATGCGCGTTATTCAAGCAAACGCACACATCACTTGATAAGGAGTAAACCATGAACAGGCTTTTGATTCCTGCATTGATTGCCACGGCAGTTTTCAGCGCCAATGCTTTCGCGCACGACGACGGGGATGGCGACCGCTGGGAGCACCAACGCCACCACCGCCGGGTGGAGCACGTGGTCGTACAACACGTCTACGAGGAGCCCGAGGTCATCTACCAGGCGCCGCCGGTGGTTTATCGCGAACGCATCGTGTACCGCGACCGTCCTGTCTATTATGAAGCCGAGCCGCGCTACTACGAGCGGTCAGCCCCTTATCCGGGGAGCAGCTCGAACCGATTGATTGGCCAGGCTATTGGCGCGATTGCCGGTGGCGCCCTTGGCAATCAGGTCGGCAGGGGCAACGGGCGAATCGCCGCCACCGCGATTGGCGCGGTCATTGGGAGCACGATCGGTGGAAACGTCGCCTATACCGATTACTAATCTGCAAGTTAATAGGGTTAGCCCCTGAGGTTTCCGACCGGTGAGTGAGCGGGAATGGGTATCCAATCGTCGATTGGACGGACTTGGTGTTTTCCGAAACGCAGGCACCCTCAGGCCCTGAGAAAGGCGAATTCGCGACGGTAAGGCAGAAGTTATTAACTACAACCTGATTAGAGTAAATGCTGCTAAAAGTTGGCTTACTCATGCAACGTAGCTATAACAAATATTTACCCACAGCGCGCTTGCAACGATGAGATATTCGATTACCTATCGTTCGGGTTTTAACGCAGAATTGGAGCGGCAATCGCTGATTGCAGGGCTGCTTGCTCCGAATGCCGCGATTTCTCCCAAATATTTCTATGATGAGCTGGGTAGTCTGCTCTACCTGGCTATTTGCAGGCTTCCAGAGTACTACCTGACGCGAACCGAGGCATCGATTTTCACGCAGAACAGGGAAGCCATTACCGGCGCTATCGGCACCGGCAAGCAACTGGTCGATCTTGGAGCCGGAGACTGCCGCAAGGCTGCAGAGTGGTTCCACTTCCTCAAGCCCAGCCGCTATTTCGCCGTGGACATTGCTGAAGCGCATCTTGAGCACTCTCTCGGGCGTCTGGCAGAAGAATTCCCCGATACAGAAATTGTCGGCATCGTCATGGATATCGCTACGGGACTGCAACTGGATGGCGACTTGGGCACGCAGCCAGCCACTTTTTTTTACCCGGGGTCGAGCATTGGAAATTTTGCACCGGGATCGGCGTTGCAGCTGTTGGGCCAAATTCGCACCCATTGCCATGCGCCGGGCAGCGGTCTGTTGATTGGCGTAGATGCCAAGAAAGATGCGGCACGCCTGAATGCAGCCTATGCCGATCCCTTGGGTGTCACGGCATCGTTCAACCTGAACATTCTCAATCACATCAACCGGCTGATCGGTTCGGATTTCGACTTGAATAATTTCCGGCATATTGGGTTTTACAATGAATCCATGGGGCGCGTGGAAATGCATCTTGAGGCCCGGACGGATTGCGTGGTACGCATTGCCGACAGCAACCGGGAATTCGCTGCCGGGGAACGGATACACACCGAGAATTCATACAAGTATGCACGCCACGAATTCGAGTCCCTCCTGCAACAGGCAGGCTTCACCACGATCCAGTGCTGGCAGGACAACGTTCAGGATTTCTGTGTTTTCTACGCCGCATGAATACCCGCTTACCAGTACTCGACCTTAACGACATCAACCAGCTCCGCGCCGCGCTGCTTGACACGCGCGAATGGACTTTAGCCCTCTATTCCCACCTCACGCCGATGCAGTGGCAAGTGCCATACCTCACTATCATCAACCCGCCGCGGTGGGAAATCGGCCATGTTGGCTGGTTCCAGGAGTATTGGTGTTTGCGGCAGCGGCAGGATACTGCACCGCTGCCGTCCCGCTTGAAGAATGCCGACCGGCTGTTCGATTCCCGTCATGTCCCACACGCCGAACGCTGGAATTTACCCCTGCCGAAATGGGAGGATCTCCTGCGCTATCTGGAAACCGTGCTGCAAGATACTTTTGCCGCATTGGACAGGAGCACTCCGGAGGAACGCTATTTTTTCAAGCTGGCCCTATTTCATGAGGACATGCACACCGAGGCAATGCTGATGACACTGCAAACGCTGGGTTATCCTGCTCCGGCCATGCCATCGTTGAGCTTGCCACCTGTTGCGGCACAACCCGCCGTAGGAGAGGTGTTTCTGGCTGGAGGCGCATTCTGCCTCGGTACACCACCCGAACAGGATTTTGCCTTCGACAATGAAAAATGGGCGCATCCGGTAACGCTCCCAGCTTTTTCAGTTTCATCCACAACAGTGACGAACAAATCATTTGCCGATTTTGTCGACGCGGGTGGCTACCATTTGCGCGAATTCTGGTCAGACACGGGATGGCAGTGGCGGGAAGCCCAGAAGGCCGAGTTTCCCCGTTACTGGCGCAAAGATGGCGGAAGCTGGCTGGTGCGACGATTCGACCAGTGGCGGGCGCTTCCCGAGGAAGAACCCATCATGCACGTGAATTACCATGAGGCAGAAGCGTGGTGCCGCTGGGCAGGGCGCCGGCTGCCCAGCGAAGCGGAATGGGAATACGCCGCTCGTGCAGGTCACAAAGAAGGCGTCGACCGTTATCCTTGGGGCAACACACGACTCTCCTCCGGCCAGACTTCCCTGGATAACGTATTTTCAGGGCCGGTTCCGGCAAAGGCATTAGCTCAAACTGACTCGCCGACCGGATTGCGGCAAATGATCGGCAACGTGTGGGAATGGACATCCTCGCCCTTCGCGCCTTATCCGGGCTTTATCCCCGATCCCTACAAGGAGTACTCGGAACCCTGGTTCCATACCCATCAAGTCATGCGCGGCGGATCATTCTGTACGCGCTCCAGGTTGGTTCACAACCGTTTCAGGAATTTCTACACGCCCGAAAGAAGCGATATGTTTGTCGGTTTTAGAAGTTGCGCGACGCGTTAAGCGGGAAGACGCAAGAAAATATTGCCAGAATATCCGGAAAAAAAGCCTTGTCGTGGCTTACTCCCGCTGCAAATGCGCGTACGGCGGCAGGGTCTGCAGCCGCGTGTCGGTGAGTGCGCCGCCCACGGTGAAGTGATACAGGCTTTGCAGCCAGCGGCCTTTAATGCCCAACAGGTCGTGCACGCCGTCGTCGAAGAAGCAGCCGATGCCGGTGCCGCGCACGCCGGCAGCCTCCGCTTCCAGGTAGAGCACCTGGCCCAGAATGCCGGCTTCCCAAAAAAGTTGTCGATAGGTCCACGGTCCTTGGGCTAGTGCGCTTTCATATTCGGCCAGCATGCCCAGGCTGAAGGCGCTGTCGGCGGCGATGCCCTGGTGGCAGGACAAGGCCTTGGCGGCGTTGCGGGCGTCGGCCGCCACCACCCTGAACAATCGCAGGTGCACGGGGCAGCCCTCTACCCGCTCCCACTGGAATTCGCCGGAGAGTTCGGCGCGCATTTTGGCTTCGACCTGGTCATTGCGCAGAAACAGGTAGACGCCGGGCACCAGATCTTCAACCCGGTGGACGAACAGGGCCAGGTGCAGGCGCGGCGGCCAGGCGATGGCGTCCCATGGCGGCACATGCTCGCGCGGCAGGGTCATGTCGAGCAGGCGGTAGAAGGCGGCGGCGGAAATGGAAGTGACGCCGTCGAATTCCTGCGCGCTGCGGCGCTGCTTGATGATCTCCATCGCACCGGCCTGGCATGTGCTGGAGATGGGCTCGGGCAGGCTGGGCATTTGCCAGGCAGATACTTCCGTTCGGGGCTTGTAGCTGGCCTCGGCCACTTCCTCGATGACCGGCCAATCATGGCCATGGTGGGGAGAAAGCGTATTGGCTTGGCCGGCCCAGCAGCCCGTGGCGGCGGCGTGCAGGAGAGGTGCGGGATCGATCTCGCCCGGTATGGGCTGGGTAGAGATCAACAGCATGAGCTCTGGGTGTTCGTGTTCGGCCGTGCCAAAGTCGGCCGCACGGTCCAGGCCCAGGAGGCCGGCGATGTCGGCATCGCCCCAGTTGCCGAGCAGTTGCGCCTGCCAGCCGAGTGCGGCCGAGGCATAGCGGGCGGCAGCGATGGCGTGGCCGGCATCGTGCTGGCAATAGCGGAAGGCGCGCTCGCCGTATTTCCAGGCCTCGCGCCAGTGGATGGCGGAGAGACCCAAAAGGAAGGTGCCGGCGGGCAACAAGGCCTCGGCCGCAGCGAATCCGCAGCGTTGTTCCAGTACGTGATCGCGGCTGAGGTAGTGGTGCACGCCGTCGGCAATGCCGGCGCAGCCATGCACTACGACATAGGCCTCGGTGGGGTGCAGGTTGCCGCTGGAGGGGTTACAGCGCAGCGCCCAGCGGGTGTCGCCGTATTGCTTCCAGGCGGAAAGGCCGAAGGCCAGTTCCAGCAAGGCGGCGATGCTGCCGAGTTTAAGCGGCTGCGATGCGATGCGGCCGGCTGCGTAAAGATCGACGTAGCGAGCCTGCCGAATGGCGCTGGCTTCGGTTAGCAGCGGCAACGGTAATTGCGGACTGCCGGCATAGGTGCGAAAGGGGTCCGGCTGCGTGGCCCAGTCCAGGTCGCCGGGGCCGGCGGCATAGCGCTGAAAGTGGTGCTTGGTCCGTTCGTGATAGTCGAGGACGCTGGCGAGGAGGTCGGTCATGGGTGGGAGCGAGTCTTTATTGGGGTACCTGGCCCAACCTCTACACTGTCACACCGGCGGAAGCCGGAGTCCAGTTTAGTGAATCGCTGGATTCTGGCTTTTGCCCACTGCTGTCCGCAGTGTCGGGGCAGATACCGCCTTGAATTCAACGTCATAAAAAAGGTAACAGGTGCATTATGCTCCTGTTTTGGCCCGTCAACTATGGCCGTGAAGCCAAGGATTTGCAGTCCTCAATGACTGGTTCTGGCACATTGCGACCTCCTTCAACGGCAGATTCCGGATACTGTATTTGCCCATTCAGCTTATTTATTTTCCCGATTTCGCCGCCACGTCACGCAAGAAGGGCAGATACTGCGACCAGCCTTCGATCGGTCCGACATGAGAAAACACCACGATGCCATAACTGTCGAGGACATAGGTAGTGGGGAAAGCGACCGCCATTCTGCGATCGGGAATGGTCTTGCCGTTGGCCAGAGTCAAAGACTCGGTGCCCATCTCTTTAACCCCGGAGTCATGCAAAGGCAGGGTTAAATGCTGTTGCTGCGCCCACTGGCGTGCGGTGGCAAAATCCTCCCGCATCTGCAGCAGGACTAGCTGCACGCCGGATGAGGCGCCCAGTTCCTGATGGAGCTTCTGCAACTCCGGCATTTCGCGCCGGCAGGGCGGACACCATGTGCCCCAGAAATGCAGCACGGTCACCTTGCCGCGCAGATCGGACACCTTCATCGACTTGCCGGAGGGGCTCCTGATGGCGAGATCGAAGAAGCGGTCGCCGCGCTCCTTGCCGATGTGCGCCCTGGCCGCTTCCGCGCGGCTCAGATAGGGTCCCCACAATGTGGCCCACCGCCGGGCATCGAACACCACCTTGTCATCGACGGCATAAGGCACGCAGGGCTGCTCAGTTCCTTGCTGGCACTCCTGAATCGCCCCTTCGACAGCCGAATCAGTTGTCGGCTCAGCGCCTTTCCAGGCCCATGCGCCACCTGGCGCGATCACGAAGGCGCGATGCTTCCCCGCTGCAAGAAATTCCCTGAACCCCTCCTTGCCCCGGCTGTCGAGATGAGGGATGGCCTCGGCATCGTTCGGTTTTGCCGCAATCGCAGGCAGGCAGGCCAGGCACGCCGCTACGACCGCCAAACGTAACAGGGTTTGGATTACCCTATTCATTCGCCGAGCAGGTGCAAAATCACCCTGCGGCTCTGTGATTCGTAACGGTGCTCGTAGAGAAAGACGCCCTGCCAGGCGCCCAGCATCGGAGCGCCGCCGACAACCGGGATGGCAAGGTGGATCTGGGTCAGCGCAGTGCGGGCGTGGGCTGACATATCGTCCTTCCCTTCCTGGCGGTGCTGGAAAATCGGGTCTCCGTCCGGCACCAGTCGCGCGAGAAACCGCTCCAGATCGGCCTGCACGGTCGGATCTGCATTCTCCTGAATGAGCAGGCTGGCCGATGTGTGCTGGACGAACACCGTCAGCAGACCCGCCTGGATGCCCGTCGAACTCACCCAGTCGCGCAGCTCGTGGGTGAATTCATACAGGCCGCGGCCTTGGGAAGAAGAAACAGTCAGTTGTTGGTGTGCTTGGCGCATAAGAACTCAATAACAAAGCCGGCAAGTCTGTATTTTACCTCCTTGCCGGCCGATACTGCCATGAAAAATCAGGCTTTGACGAACGTGAATCTTCCGTCCTTGAAGTCGGCTTTGATGGTGTCCTTGGCCGCGAAGTGTCCGGCCAGGATTTCCCGCGCCAGGGCATTTTCCAGATGCGCCTGGATCGCCCGCTTCAGGGGCCGCGCACCGAATACCGGGTCGAAGCCGGCCGCGGCCAGTTCGGTCAGCGCCGCGTCCGACACCTCCAGCTTCATCTCCATGGCCGCCAGGCGCTGGGTCAGATACTGCAACTGGATGCCGGCGATGGACTTGATGTGCTCCTCGTCCAGAGCATGGAACACCACCACTTCGTCGATGCGGTTGATGAATTCCGGCCGGAAATAGCTTTTCACCTCGGCCATCACCGCCAGCTTCACCACCTGGTAGTCGTCGCCCTCCATCTGCTGGATCATTTGCGACCCCAGGTTGGAGGTCATCACGATCACGGTGTTCTTGAAGTCCACGGTGCGGCCCTGGCCGTCGGTCATGCGACCGTCGTCGAGCACCTGCAGCAGGACGTTGAACACGTCCGGATGGGCCTTTTCCACCTCGTCGAGCAGGATCACGCTGTAAGGCTTGCGCCGCACCGCCTCGGTCAGGTAGCCGCCCTCCTCGTAGCCCACGTAGCCGGGCGGTGCGCCGATCAGGCGCGCGACGGAATGTCGCTCCATGAACTCCGACATGTCGATGCGGATCAAATGATCCTCCGAATCGAACAGGAATCCGGCCAGCGCCTTGCACAGCTCGGTCTTGCCGACGCCGGTGGGGCCGAGAAACAGGAACGATCCATACGGCCGGTTGGGATCGCCCAAGCCAGCACGCGAACGCCGGATAGCATCCGACACCAGATGCACCGCTTCGTCTTGGCCAACCACGCGCTGGTGCAGTTGGTCTTCCATTTTGAGCAGCTTGTCGCGCTCGCCTTCCATCATCTTGGAAACCGGGATACCGGTCGCACGCGACACCACCTCGGCGATTTCCTCCGCACCCACCTGGGTGCGCAGCAGCTGGTGCGCCGGCATGGCTTCCCCGGCCGTATCGGCGTGCTTCAGTTGCGCCTCCAACTGCGGAATTTTGCCGTACTGGATTTCGGAAACCTTCTGCCACTCGCCCTTGCGGGTAGCCGCTTCCATTTCCACCTTGAGGCGGTCCAGCTCTTCCTTGATATGCTGGCTGCCCTGCACTTGGGCCTTCTCGGCCTTCCAGATCTCTTCCAGGTCGTTGGACTCGCGCTGCAATTTGACGATCTCTTCATCGAGCAGGGCCAGACGCTTCCGCGAGGCCTCGTCTTTCTCCTTCTTCACCGCCTCGCGCTCGATCTTGAGCTGGATCAGGCGGCGGTCGAGCTTATCCATGACTTCCGGCTTGGAGTCGATTTCCATCCTGATCCGTGACGCGGCCTCGTCGATCAGGTCGATCGCTTTGTCGGGGAGGAAGCGGTCGGTGATGTAGCGGTGCGACAATTCCGCCGCCGCGATGATGGCCGGGTCCGTGATATCCACACCATGGTGCAGCTCGTATTTTTCCTGCAGGCCGCGCAGGATGGCGATGGTGTCCTCCACCGAGGGCTCGTCCACCAGCACCTTCTGGAATCGGCGTTCCAGGGCGGCGTCCTTCTCGACGTACTTGCGGTACTCGTCCAGCGTAGTGGCGCCGATGCAGTGCAGCTCGCCGCGCGCCAGGGCGGGCTTGAGCATGTTACCGGCGTCGATCGCGCCTTCCGCCTTGCCTGCGCCGACCATGGTGTGCAACTCGTCGATGAACAGGATGATGCGGCCCTCGTCCTGGCCAACTTCCTTGAGTACCGATTTCAGGCGCTCCTCGAATTCGCCACGGTATTTGGCGCCGGCCAGCAGGCCGGCCATGTCCAGCACCAGCACGCGCTTGCCCTTCATAGTTTCCGGCACCTCGCCGTTAACGATGCGCTGCGCCAGGCCTTCGACGATGGCGGTCTTGCCGACGCCGGGCTCGCCGATCAGCACCGGGTTGTTCTTGGTGCGCCGCTGCAACACCTGAATCGTGCGCCTGATCTCGTCGTCGCGGCCGATCACCGGATCGAGCTTGCCGAGTCGGGCACGCTCGGTCAGATCCAGGGTGTATTTTTTCAGGGCCTCGCGCTGTCCTTCGGCTTCGGCGTTGTTCACGGCTTCCCCTCCTCTGACGGCGTTGATGGCTTGTTCCAGCGCTTCCCGTGCAACCCCGCTCTCCTTCAGCAGGCGTCCGGTCTCGCCCTTGTCCTGGGCGGCAACCAGCAGGAAAATCTCCGAAGCGATGAACTGATCGCCGCGCTTTTGCGCCTCCTTGTCGGTGAGATTCAGGAGATTGTTCAGGTCGCGGGAAATGCTCACCTCGCCGCCATGCCCCTCGACCTTGGGCAGTCGCTCGATCGCCTTGTGCAGGGCGGGTTTCAGCGCGCCGACATTGCCCCCGGCGCGCTGCAGGATCGAAGAAGTGCCGCCGTCGTCTTGACCAAGCAGAGCCAGCAGCAGGTGCTGTGGTTCGATGAACTGGTTGTCCTGGCCGACCGCAAGGCTCTGCGCATCGCTCAAGGCCTGCTGGAACTTGGTGGTAAGCTTGTCGAAACGCATCGTCAATCCCTCTCAAGAATAAAATAGATATCAAGCTCTTATATAGGGAATTATCGGTGAATTTCAAGGATAAATTTGGATATTCCTCAAAAAATCAGACCGATGAGTCCTCACAGAACAATGAGTTTGCGCTACACTTGGCACGATGCAATCCGGGTGTATTCCATGATGATTTCCCGACTTTTCACTCTCTTATTATTGCTTTGCATCTCCGGCGTGTGGGCCGCACCCACCTCCCTGCGCACGTCCACGGGCTCAGAAATTTACCTGCGCACCTTTCCCGGCGAAGGAAACACCCTGATGCTGGGCTTTCCCTGCGACGAGGGCCTCGGCACCCAGGAAGCACGGGCATCCCAGTCGCTGTCCCGGATCGGGCTGGAGGCCTGGCTGCCGGACGTACTGGGCGCCCACTCCTTGCCGGCGGTGGCCAGCAGCATGGAACAGCTCCCCCCCATAGAAATCGCCGAGGTCATAGACCAGACCATCAAGCTGACCGGCAAGAAGGTGGTGCTGGTCACCACCGGGCGCGGCGCCCTGCCTATCCTCCAGGGAGCAAACATGTGGCTGAACCAGGCTACACCCCAAGATCGGGCCGCCCTGATCGGCATCATCCTGTTCAGCCCGGAACTCTATGCCGTCAAACCCGCACCCGGCGTGGAAGCCCGTTATCACAGCATCGTTTCGCAAACCTCCCTGCCGGTATTCATCTACCAAGGCCAGCGCTCCCCAGGACGGTGGTGGCTGGAACATCTCAAGGTCGAATTCGCCCGTGGCGGCAGCAAGGTCGCCAGCAAGGTATTGCCCAACGTGCGCGGTTTTTTCTACGCGGTGCAGGATCCCACGGACGAAGAAAGGGCGATGACCGACAGACTGCCCGAACTGATCCTGGATGCGATCAAACAACTGGAGTCTACCCAATGAAAAAACTGATTTTTTTCATTTCGTGCCTGTTCCTGCTTACCTCCGCACAGGCACAGGATCTGAAACCCTGGAAAGGCGGCCCCACCCCGCCGCTGGCGCTGAATGACCTCAATGGAAAACGCCACAAACTGGAGGATTACCGCGGCAAGGTGGTGATGGTGCAGTTCTGGGCCACGTACTGCCCGCCCTGCCTCAAGGAAATGCCCTCGATGGTGCGGCTGGAATCCAGGCTTGCAGGCAAACCCTTCGTTATTCTAGCCGTCAACATGGGGGAAACGAAGAATGAGATACTCGACTTCCAGAAAAAAGTGAACATGGATTTCACCGTCCTCATGGACAACGACGGCGAGGCGCTGTCCGCATGGAAAGTCTTTGTCGCGCCCTCATCCTTCCTGCTGGATACCCAAGGCAATATCCGTTACACCCTGCAAGGCGGCGCAGAATGGGACGCCCCTGAATACGTCGCAAAAATATCCGAATTGCTACCCCCCAAATGAACCTCTCCAGCCATCTGCTGGACGCCATCCGCCGCAACGTCGAGGCCGCACTGGCCGAGGATATCAGCAGCGGCGACCTGACCGCGCAGCTCATCCCGGCGGCGCAGGCGGCCCGCGCTTCTATCATCAGCCGCGAAGCGGCGGTGCTATGCGGCACGGCCTGGTTCGAAGCCTGCTTCCGAAAGCTGGACGCAAACATTGAAATCAAATGGTTCGCCCGCGACGGCGAAGCAGTTACCGCAGGGCAAACGCTGGCGAAAATTTGCGGCAATGCCCGCGCCATGCTCAGCGCAGAGCGCCCGGCACTGAATTTTCTGCAAACCCTGTCCGCCACGGCCACGGCCACGCGGCTGTATGTCGAAGCGGTCAGCAATACTCACACCAAAATTATGGACACCCGCAAGACCCTGCCCGGCCTGCGTCTGGCGCAAAAATACGCGGTCAAGTGCGGTGGAGGGGAAAACCAGCGCGTTGGCCTTTACGACGGCATCCTGATCAAGGAAAACCACATCATGGCAGCAGGCAGCATCCACGAGGTGCTGGCGCAGGCCGCGAAGATTGCGCCGCCGGGCGTATCGATACAGATCGAGGTGGAAAGCCTGGACGAACTGGAGCAGGCGCTGGAAGCCGGCGCCAGGTTGGTTCTACTGGATAATTTCAGCCTGGAACAAATGCGCGAGGCGGTGAAGGCAGCGGGCAGCCACGCCGAGCTGGAGGCTTCCGGCGGCATTACCCTGGAAGCCGTGCGCGCCGTGGCCGAAACCGGCGTGCATCGCATCTCCGTCGGCAGCCTGACCAAGGACATCAAGGCAGTGGATTTGTCGATGCGCTTTGCCGCACTGCCCGCTAATCCTCCCGCCTGCCCGGCGGGCCACAAGGTTTATCCGCGGTAGCCCAAGACCCGGGAGATTTCGTCGGCGGTTTCCTTGACCTTGCCGGCCCACTTGAAATTCACGCGATCGGCCGGCGCCGACACGGACAAACCGGCCACCACCTTAGCGGCAGAATCGTAGATGCCGGCACCGATGCAGCAGACGCCTCTTTCCGCCTCCTCGTCGTCGATGGCAAACCCGTCCCGGCTCGCTTCCTTGACCGCCTCTGCAAGCTTCTGCGCCGAGGTAATGGTGTTCTTGGTGAAAGCCGGCATGCCGCTGCGCCGGGCGTATTCCTCGCAGCCATGCGGGCCGTCCTGGGCAAGAAAAATCTTGCCGACGGCCGTGATATGGAGCGGGGCGCGGGTCCCGATTACCTGCACGACACGCATCATGGACTTGCCTCCCGACACGCGCTCGACATACACAATCTCGTCTCCCTGGCGCAGCGTCAGGTTTACGGTCTCGTCAAGTTCGTCGCGTAGTTTTTGCATGAAAGGCAAGGCAGCCTGCCGGACATTGAGGCGATCCTTGACCAGATTACCCAGTTCCAGCAGCTTGATGCCCAGTTGATAGCTGCTGGGTTCCACGCGCTCCACAAATCCTTTTTCCACCATTACGCCAAGAATGCGGTGGGCACTGGATGGATGCAAACCGGTCCGTATCGCCATCTGTTTCAGGCCGATGGGTTCGGCGTGGGCCGCCAATACGTTCAGCAATTTCATCATTCGGTCGATAACCTGTATCGACGATTTGGATTCAACTTCGCTCACAATTTCTGATCCTCTCAAACCGGATTCACCTGGATTTCTGTCGTGCTGACGTTGCATCATATGAAACATTAGATCATTATGCAAAATAATTTACCAACGGCAAAAGGGCATCAACCCGCTCAGCTTCGCCGTATGATTGGCCAACCGTAAGACACTGTTGTACCAAGGAGATAATACAATGCGCGTGGGTTTATTTGTCACCTGCCTTGTCGACGCGATGCGCCCCGGCATCGGCTTCGCTGCAATCAGGCTGCTTGAAGCTGCCGGCTGCGAAGTAGTCGTACCCAAAAATCAAACCTGCTGCGGCCAGCCCGCTTACAATTCCGGAGAAAGGGAAGCGACCAAAGCGCTGGCCCTGAAATTCCTCGGCGAATTCGAAGGGTGCGATTACGTCGTGGCACCTTCCGGCTCCTGTGCCGGCATGATCCGGGTACATTACCCCGAACTGTTCCGCGACGATCCCGCTGTTTTGGCCAGAATCTCCCCACTGAGCCAGCGCACCTACGAACTGACGGATTTCCTGGTCAACATAGCAAGGCTGGAGGAGGTTCCCGGACGCTTCCAGGGAACGCTGACCTACCATGATTCCTGCTCCGGACTGCGCGAACTGGGCGTGCAAATCCAGCCCCGCACCCTGCTGGCCAAAATGCCCGGCGTCACCCTGAAGGAAATGGTCGAATCCACCACCTGCTGCGGCTTCGGCGGAATGTTCTCGGTCAAGTTCGGCGACCTGTCTACGCGCATGGCGGACAACAAATGCGGCCACATCGAGGCGGCCGGCACCGACGCCATCGTCGGCGGCGACCTTGGCTGCTTGCTCAACATCGAGGGGCGGCTGCGCCGCCGTGGCAACCATATGACCAAGGTACTGCATATCGCGGAAGTGCTGGCCGGTCCCGAAGGGGAGGCATGATGCAAGTCTCCTCCATCAACTTCAAGCGTTATGTAAGCGAAAAGCTGAACGACGAAAATCTCCAGCAGGCCCTGTCGCGCCTGCAAACCCGTTTCGTCGGCGGACGCGCGGCGGTGATCGGCGAAATCGCCGATCTCGAGGCAAGCCGCACGGCGGCAGCGGCGATCCGTGACCGCGTGCTGCAGAACCTGGACCAGTGGCTGCTGCATTTCGAGCGGCAAGCCACCGCGCGCGGAGCCACAGTCCACTGGGCGGACACCGGCGCGGACGTCAACCGCATCGTCGCTGAAATCGCCGCCCTGCACGGCGTGCGCAAGGCGGCCAAATCCAAGTCCATGGTGAGCGAGGAATGCGGCCTGAACGAGGCGCTGGAAAGGCAGGGCATCGAGGTGGTCGAAACCGACCTGGGCGAATACATCCTGCAGCTCGCCCACGAACCGCCTTCCCACATCGTTGCGCCGGTGGTGCACAAAAGCAAGGAAGAGATTGCCGACCTGTTCGCGGAAAAACACCAGCGGCCGCGCAAAACCGACATTGCCGAGTTGTGCCGCGAGGCGCGGGAGATACTCCGCCCGGCGTTTCTATCCGCCGACATGGGCATTTCCGGCGCGAATTTCCTGATTGCGGAAACCGGTTCGGCCCTGATCGTCACCAACGAAGGCAACGGCCGCCTGGTGACCACGCTGCCGCGGGTGCATGTCGCCATCACCGGCATCGAGAAAGTGGTGCCGACGCTGGAAGACGTTACCACCCTGCTGCGTTTGCTGCCGCGTTCCGCCACCGGACAGTCGATCACCAATTACGTGTCGGTGCTGACCGGCAACAAAGGCGCCGCCGACCATGACGGCCCCGAACATTTTCACATCATCCTGGTGGACAACGGCCGCAGCAGCCTGCTGGGTGGCGAATTGCAGTCCATGCTGCGCTGCATCCGCTGCGGCGCCTGCATGAATCATTGCCCGGTTTACCAGAACATCGGCGGTCACGCCTATGGCTGGGTCTATCCGGGGCCGATGGGCTCGATCCTGACGCCGACCTTCGTCGGCCTGGAAAATGCGCCCGACCTGCCCAACGCCTCCACCCTGTGCGGCGCCTGCGGCGAGGTCTGCCCGGTAAAAATCCCCCTGCCTGACCTGTTGCGCCAGTTGCGCGAAAAGTTGGCGGAGCGGGGCTTGAAACCGTGGCAGGAGCGGGTCGCTCTCAGCCTTTGGTCATGGATGGCGCGACACCCGGCCGTCTATGCCCTGGCGACGAAAATCGCAGTCCGCGCACTGAAATATGCCGGCGGCGCAGATGGACTGTTGCATCGCCTGCCCGGCGCAAGCGGCTGGACCGATGGCCGCGACATGCCGGCCCCGGTGGGTAAAACCTTTCGCGAACTCTACCATCAAGGAAAACGACCATGAGCGACCGAGACAGAATTCTGGCGCGGATCGGCAAGGCCCTCGGCAGCAGTGAAGCAGCGCAAATAGACGCCCACCTCGCCACTCATGCGCGCGGGCCGGCACCGCCCCGGCTGGATAACCCGGTGGCGCACTTCAAGGAGCGCGCCCTCATGCTCTCCAGCGATGTGATGGAAGCCGCCAGCATGGCGGACGTTCCGGCGGTGCTCGCGCACCATCTCGCTGAACGCGGTTTGCCCAGCCAGGGCGTATGCTGGCCGGCTCTGGCAGATTTGCCGTGGCATGGCGCGGGGCTGGACATCGAGGCACGACCGGCGAATGACCGCGACTTGCTTGGCATTACCGGCGCCTTTTGCGCCATTGCCGAAACCGGCACCCTGATGCTGCTGTCCGGGCCGGAAACGCCGGCCAGCGCCAGCCTGCTGCCGGAAACCCATGTTGCGATAGTGGCAACAGGCCGCATCGTTGCCTCGATGGAAGATGCCTGGGACTTACTGCGCAGCGAATGCGAACGCCCGCCGCGCGCCGTCAATTTCATTTCCGGCCCCTCGCGCACAGCGGATATCGAGCAAACGGTCACGCTCGGAGCGCATGGCCCTTATCGAGTTGTGCTGATCCTGGTCGACAGTACAAAAATTGATTGATATATAAGACCAGTAGTGTCCGGTTAAAAGTCGAACAAATTTAGTTGGTTATAAAAGTCCGTCGGATCTGGGAACTGCCCACTGCCTGCGAAGGCTTGTGATAGCCGGGTTTTCTCAAAAACAGACACCGATAAAAT
>Ga0307375_10000067_pt1 | contig 140108 bp, 140 predicted proteins | sample TR1MG_FD_202531 | JGI IMG/M metagenome (GOLD analysis project Ga0307375, IMG submission 202531) | Soil microbial communities from Risofladan, Vaasa, Finland - TR-1 | ecosystem: Environmental > Terrestrial > Soil > Coastal area > Acid sulfate soil | place: Finland: Risofladan, Vaasa... | reverse complement strand
CCAGGCCGGTGCGCTACTTCGGCAACCGGATGTTGCCGCTCAGTCGCCTGTTTGACGGCTTCAATCTTGAACTCTTCTGCTTGCTCATGACACCTCCTGGTGGGCCTCAGTTTAAGGCTCATGAAGTGTCTAGTGAAGCCGGGGCGATTCAGTGTGGGTGATTGCGTGCCGACGCGCAGCACCTTGCGTAGCGCATCTTCGCGCGCCTCTTCCGGGATGGCGGGATTCAGCCGCCGGATGGCCTCGCGCAAGCGCCCCGCCAACACCACATCGCCAAACGAGTTTCGCTCCGCCGCCGGTTCGCCGGGTGCCAGGTGCGGGCCGTGGCCGATGGCATAGCCCAGCTCCCCAAACCAGGTCAGGGTGGCGTCTTCGACGATGGATTCGTTAAGGCTCATCTGGTTTTGCTTTTAAAGAAGAAACACATTTAAAATCAAGTGCTTCTACGCCATCTTGGCGGGGGGCACCGGTTTGCATTTAAACAAGAATTCAGGCCCAGAACGGCACATAACTTCGATAGCGGGTAGAGGTCTGGGCAGGGTCGGCAAGTTTTACCTTTCCAGCATCCATAGTCGCCGCGATGATCTGGGAAACCGTGGCTGTCTTATCTTCCGACAGCTTAAATCGCTCCCTCAAGCTTTGGTTCGTCATCTTTTCATTCATCACATAGCGCAGGCAGCAATGCTGGTAGCAAGCCCGGATGCGGTCATTGCGATCCATCTGTTCAATGTCCATGTGGGAGAAGAGCAAAGCTGAGGTGCGCCGTTCGCCCACCCTAAAATCCGGGGCAGGCAGTTGATAAACCTCCGCCGCCTGCACAACTTTATCCACGCCACTGCCTTTCTCTTCGCAGATGCCCAAGCGCCGCATCAGATCAGCCAAACGCTCATTGCGCGACTGGTATTCGTCAATAAACCGGTCCGGCGAAATGAAAGGTTTCCCGGGATTTGAAATCTCCATCCGGTCATCGTAAATCTCGATCATCACCGAGGTGCCTGTTTGGGTAAAGTCCTGATGGATGAGCGCATTCGCCACCAGTTCGCGCACCGCTATTTCCGGGAACATTTTCACCTCCCGCCGCAGAGCCTGCTCGATCACCTCGTTTGAAGGCACCAGCCCGTAGATGAACTCCACCAGCCCTTGAAAGCCAACCGCATAGCCTTTCGTGCCCGGCTTATCCAGCTTCGTCTTCAGCTTGTTCTTACCCTCGTAAACGATTACCCGCGCGGCCTTCCGCGCCAACCGATCGAACTGCTCCAGCTTCTTGGCAAACAGCATCGCCCCCAGGTTTGTGATCGTCCACCCGCCGTCTTGGCGCTGGATGAGCTTCTCACTCTCAAAACGTTCCAACACGCCGGCCCGGTTGACCGGATACGGCAAATGCAACAGGTCGAAGTAGCTCTGCGTATCCAGCAATTGCACCACCTTGTCGTCCTCGCAACCCTCCAGTGCAGGCTGAGAAAACCAGTCCGGCTGCCCCTCCGCAAAAATCGCCCGTAGCCGATCCTCACTCATCGGCACCAATTCTTCGCCGGCGCGCATAAGGTAAGCGCCCTCGAAATCGTAAACCGTGCCGCGCGGGCGACCCGGAATATGGAACACCAGCACCCGGCCATCAGGATGCAGCACCTCCTCGATTTCCACCCGGAAACCCAAGGTATGAAACATCTTGGCCGCCATGTCCACCGGATCATTGAAAGCCGCCGTTCCCACGACCTTGCGGGGTGGTTGATCTTCGATGCCAAGCAGCAGATACCCGCCGCCTTCATTCGCCAACGCCACGCAGTATTTGTAGAGTTTGCGGTTGTCGAACTGCGTCTTCGCTTCCTTGAACTCCAGCCGCTGGTGCTCCGAGTGAGCGGCCCGCCATGTGTCAATTTGTTGAATTGTCGTCGCCATAATCAGCCCGCACTTTGCGCTAAATTTTCAGTGATGCCAACGCTCGGCACCCCGTGCATTCGCCCCACCAGCACCACATCGCCAAACGAATCCCGCTCTGCCGTTGACTCGCCGGGGACCATGTGCGGCCCGTGGCCGATGGCATAGCTCAGCGCCCCGAACCAAGTCAGGGCGGCATCTTCTATGATGGATTCGTTGATGGTATGGGGCATGGTTATGGTTTGCGTGCTGCGACGTCAGTCTCGATATTCTGGATTTGGTCGTAGCGGGTCTGAAACATCGCCTTGTCGGTGTTCACGTAAGCATTTCGCGGGTCATCGTGTTCGGTGATGCTCAACTTTGCGTATAGGTCTCGCAGCATCGTTGCTTCCGCCTGAAGTAGAGGAACAATCTTCGTGAAACTCTGAAAGGCACTGATTGCTTGGCTCTTCTGTTTGTATTGATGTCGCTGGTGATTAAATACGTGCGTATTCACTACTACTTCGATCAATCGCCGCATTTTGCCAGCAATGTCTTCTTTCCGAGATTTGGAGGGCTCACCCGGAGCATTGAGGACGTCCTCAATGTCCTTCTTCAAGTCGTCAATCTTCTCGCTGTAGTCTGCGACGACAGCACAATTCTCAAGCACTTGCACTGACAGATGCGCGTCAAGTCCGGCTTGATTGAGCGTGGTTTGAAGCTGGACGAAAAACTCCCAATTGTGAGTCAGGACGATGATCTGCCTGGCCGGATGCTTTAGTGTGAAGTCTCGCAGACGGGCGCAGTAATTCGCGATGTAGTTGTAATCGAAGCTGGAAATAGGGTCATCGAACACCAAAACGGATTGAGGACACGTTTCGAGCTCGGCGAAAAACAACGCAAGTGCGTGAACCCGTTGCTCCCCTTCGCTCAGCACGCCCTCAATGTCCTTGCCGCCTATCTGCGGCAACACCGTCACAGTTGCATCAGTCCCTTTTCTAGCGAGCATCACCCCAAATGCCGCCATATCTTTTTCCGTGAGAGCTTTGTATTCCGCATTCAGCCGTGCCTCAAAATCCACGACCACCAACTCCTCGTGGGCATCCTTTGCTTTCTTCGTTATCTTTGTAAGCATCTGTGTAAACGCGGGAAGCTTGGTGCTCCAAAATTTCGATCTGTCTACTCTCCATTGTGCCCCTCGCAGTTTATTCAACTGCGCAGCGATGGCTTGCGCATACTCCAGCGGCTCGATTTCACCGCGCAGTTTCGCCAACTGCTTTATCAACTCCTCTCTGCCTTTCGCGGCTGCTTCGATAGCGATCTTTTTCGACTCCATCTGTGCTGCCCACGCCGTCGCCAACACTTTCAGCGATTCAAGCGCCGCTTTTGCCTCAGCCGTCGGCTCTTTGGATACGTCGCAACTGGCAACAATATGATCTGAATCAGTCTTCGCGGCTGCCAGCACTTCCGCTTGGATGGTTGTGTATTTTTCCCACCCTTTCCGATCCATTTTGACGATAGAGGTTGCGAACTCAACAGCCTTGGCAATATCTCCCTTTAGGGTAGCGATGTCCTTCTCCAGATCACCAACTAGCAGGTCGTGATACCGCTTAAACAACTCAATCTCTGGTATGCCCATGTCGCGGTTGCAGAGCGGGCACACATGACCTGTTGCCTCGTCCATTTTGCACAGTGGCGACGCGGCGCGCAGTAGATTCAGCAAGATTTCTAGCGTCCCGCCTTTCGGGATGAGCGCCTTTGCCAACACTTCTTGCTCTGCTTGTTTCTTGGCGAGCGCTTCCGCTTTACTCGTAGGCTCAAGCGCCCACAACCTGTCGGCTGAGTTAAGCATCGTGCCGATTGAAGTTAGAAAGGTTTCCAACTCGCGATGTTCTGCTCTGAGCAGCTTCAAGCCTTCTTCAGACGCGGCTTTCTCCAACTCGGCGGCGGCAGCCTGCTTTTCGCTCAGTAGCTTTTGGTCTGCGAACCCCTCGCCAAGTATTATTTGGGCGGGAAGGACGGCAACCGTCTTGTCATCGATGACTGACAAAGGACGGCCTTTGAACTTTGCGAAGTCTGTCCGAATTTCCATCAGCGTTTGTGTCAGCTTTACCGCGTTGCCCTGTTGCTCCTGCTGGAGCGCCTCGCGCAACTTCGTTGTCAGTGCCTTTGTCCACTCGAAGACGTGAAGTCTGAACGGGGTCAGCACTATGACACGCCCTGGTTCGACCGCGTTCTTTACATTCTTAATTGCAATCGCCGTATCGAAGTATTTGACTATCGTTCGTCTTGGGCCGTAGCCAACGGCAGGCGTCCACGCTTGATACGCTGTATCGCTCTTGAACTTGTAACGGAACGTAGAAGTCCCTGTGCCTGTCACTCTGACGTTCTGGAGTGGCCGGTTCGATGGTTCAGTAGAAGCGAGAACCTTCAGCGATTCGCAAAGACTGGATTTACCGCTGCCGTTCGCTCCGAAAATCAGGGTGATTCTTTTTTTGAAACTGACTTCGAGCGCATCACCAAGGAGCTTGAAATTTGTGAAACCTGAAAGCTGGTCGAGAAAGTCCGCTGGAGCGGCAGCAGCAGCGGCAGTAGCCACGGCAGCGACAGGCGTAATTCCAATATAACTCGCCTTATCGGTATAGAGGGCAAAGAGTGTGTCGAGTGTCGGCTGATCAAAGACTGAAACGCTGCTTACAGCCGTAAGGTCGCAGACCATCTTGAACCAAGCTTCGTTGACCTCATTAGCGAGGTCGTTCAAGTAACCAATTGCGTCTGGATGCTTTGGCATAGTTCAATTCCCGTTAAGAGTGACTTCGCCCGAAAGCAGCTTCGGCAACAGCGCGTCGCGCAGGGTAGCGAGGGAGCGGGATTGGTGAAGATTGGCGGTTATTTTGGCGTAGAGCGGCGCGACTTTGGCGGTGAAGGCAGCCATCAATTCTTTCGGTGGCAGCTCAACGAGAATTGGGCGGAAATTTTGTTTGCTGATTTCGGCGAAGGTCGTGCCAGTAGCGCGGCTTTCTATTTCAGCCATATTTGTCTGGCACCAGTTCAGCATGAAGAAGTTCGAGGCGCGCTCGTTGCACTTCAGGGCGATGAAGCCCTGATTGATTGCGACGGGAATCGCGGCGATGGCGAGATAGCCGACTGGAGCACGAGAGGAAAGCAGGAGCGTTCCAGCGGGCAGCAGGCCGGAAGAAATCTTGGCAATTCCCTCGTCGGTAATTTTGCGGTCGGTGTCGAGGAGGACAGGCGCTTGAAGCGATGAAAAATCTTTCGGCGTGGTCCAGTGATGCGTGCCGCCTTCCCAGAACTTCGGCTCCGCAGTACTTGGTGTACCGCCGCCGACACAGGCGACAATTTCGCCGACCGGCTCAATCGTCCACCCCTGCGGGATATGGCCGATGGGAGAGTCTTGAAAGTGGGCGGGGAAGAGGGCGGCTGTGGCAGCATCGAGGCCGGTGGGTTGGCGGCCGTCGAGTTTGGCGCGGACGGGGTCGAAATCGACGAACCAGCTCTGGAACAGTGCCCGCGCTATCGCCTCCAGAGTCGCGTTCATCCGTCGGTTCAACTCGATCTTGTCGTCCAGCGTCCCGAGGATACGCGCGATGGCTTTTTGTTCGGGGAGGGGCGGAAGTGGAATCTCAAATGATTCGATGTGACCTTTCGTAATCGCCCTCCGACTGCCGCCCGAGTTGAACGCCTCAATGTAGCCTTTCGCAGCAGGATGCGTCAGAACCGAAAGAAGGTAGCCGGGTTCACATTCATTGCGGTCAGTTCTGATGATCGAGACATGCTGGTTAACGCAGGCAGGAAGAACCGAGTTAGGAACAATGCATGAGCGACCAAAAGTCACTCCGTCGCCGGTGATGTTGAGTAACACATCGCCGGAACGAACCTCAGCATTCCGAAGTTCGTGGGCGTGTGCTTCTGTGATAAATGCCAACCCCGATTTATCAAAGTGTCTGTCGAAGACATGTTGGCTGCGGATGAGCGCATGGCTCGCACGGGAGTCGAGATAGACTTCGCTGCCACCGCGTGGAGTCGCGCCAGTGCCGATCTTACTACAGAACGAACCAAGCTTTTTTACCTGCCAGCCGTCCGGTAGTTCTTCGACTGTTGGGCATATTTTTGCTGGCTCACCTGCCATATCCTAGCCCTTTCATGTTCGCCGTGATGGTCTGCTCCAGTTTCGCGGACTCAGCGAATTGCTCATTCAGTTCGGCCACGAGGCGGGTCATCTTTTCCTCGAAGGGTTCGCCGTCGTCTTCGACCTCTTCGGCTCCGACGTAGCGGCCAGGTGTGAGCACATAACCGTGTTGTTTGATCAGGTTGAGGTCAGCGGATTTTACGAAACCTGCCACGTCTTCAAATACGCCTGCGTCTTTGTCGCCGCGCCAGGCGTGGTAAGTGCTGGCGATTTTGGCGATGTCGGCATCGGTCAGTTCGCGATGCACGCGATCAATCAACGTGCCGAGTTTACGGGCATCAATGAACAACGTCTGTTTGCGGCGGTCACGGCGTTTGCCGTCGTTTTTGTTTTTCGTGAGAAACCACAGGCAGACGGGGATTTGCGTGCTGTAGAAAAGCTGGCCGGGTAGCGCCACCATACAATCCACCAGGTCAGCCTCGATAATCGCTTTGCGGATGTCGCCTTCGCCGGACTGGTTGGAGGACATGCTGCCGTTGGCCAGCACAAAACCGGCGTAGCCATCGGGTGCGAGGTGGTGGATAAAGTGCTGCACCCAGGCGAAGTTGGCGTTGCCCTTGGGCGGCACGCCGTATTGCCAGCGCACGTCGTCATCCACGCGGTGCCAGTCGGAGTCGTTGAAGGGCGGGTTGGCGATGACGAACTGGGCCTTGAGGTCTTTGTGCAAGTCACGCCGGAAGGTGTCGGCCTGCTCCGGGCCGAAGTCGGCTTCGATGCCACGAATGGCGAGGTTCATGATCGCCAAGCGGCGTGTGGTGGCGTTGCTCTCCTGACCGTAGATGCTGAGGTCGCCGATGCGGCCACCGTGTTCGACGACAAATTTTTCCGACTGCACGAACATGCCGCCGGAGCCGCACGCGGGGTCGTAGACGCGGCCCTTGTAGGGGGCGAGCATTTCGACGATGGTGCGGACGATGCAACTGGGGGTGTAGAACTGGCCGCCGTTCTTGCCTTCGGCGCTGGCGAAGCGGGTGAGGAAGTATTCGTAGACGCGGCCTAGAAGATCGACCGAGCGGTGGGATTTGGCATCCTCCCCCCCCGTCGCGACGGCGATTAGCGTAATGGTGCCGATGAGGTCGATCAGTTCGCCGAGGCGGTGCTTGTCGAGCGCGGGGCGGGCGTAGTCCTTGGGCAACACGCCCTTGAGGCGCGGGTTGTCGCGTTCAAGTGCGACCATGGCGTCGTCCACGACCTTGCCGATGGTGGGCTGCTTGGCGGCTGCCTGGAGCTGCGACCAGCGCGCCTCCTTCGGCACCCAGAAGACGTTTTCGGCTTTGTATTCGTCAGCGTCCTCGGGGTCGGCGCCTTCGTAGTCGCCTTTGCCCTCAAGCAGCCTGGCGCGCATTTCCTCGAAGGCGTCGGAGATGTATTTGATGAAGATCAGGCCAAGGACGACATGCTTGTATTCCGCCGCGTCCATGTTGTTGCGCAGCTTGTCGGCGGCGAGCCAGAGCTTGGCTTCGAAGCCGATGTTTGCGGTGGAGTCGTTGTTCTTCTTCGTTGCTGCTTTCGCCATCAAACTTCCCTTGGGCTGTTTTTATTGGTAGACATGCCGAAGCAAAACCAACCATGGACAATAACAAGGAATGCTAACAGATTGTGGCAAATTACACGTATGCGGAAGACCTATGCAACAAGGTTCAGTTTCTATCGGAAACCGGAAACGTCATATTGCGGGGCGCGCGGTTGCGATGCCTTCGAGGGATTTTCAGTAGAATTCGCAGTGAGCTGGCGTTGCACCTAAATATACAAATTAATAGCCGAAGTCACGTTTTCAGTAGGAATAGGTAGGATTCATTTGTTATCAACCGGCCGTCGCTATTGTTTAAATATATAAGATCTTCGTTTTGTATCATCCGTGAGACATACCGATTTGTATTTCCGTCTCGACCATGAGACATATGGTCACCGTATGTGTGAGACGGTGACTATTTTTTGAGCGCCATCCTTGCAAGGTTGGGCGCGACCAGCGCAATCATTTCTTCGCCGAGCCGCATGAACTCGTTCTCTTCTTCTGGAGGAAGCCCGCACGATATCTCCGACGCACGGATGGCCGTTTTTAAAGTTTTTCCGTCCCAGACGAAGCCGGGGCCTGGAATAATTTCAACCTCAGCCCATGCGGCCTGGTCGTGCTCGCCAGTTTCGAGCGATTCTCTTATACGACGTATCCTTACGCGAAGATCAGCTGGCACATAATCCACCACTACAAAACAGAGGGTTCTCTCCCCAAGCCTTACAGCCAACCGCTCACGCGCGATATATGTTTGCCCTTTCCTTTTAAAGACGCCCTTTTTGACGATGCGCACGAGATGTGCTTGCCTCAGCACCCCGACTGCGCGTGCGACAGTATCCTTCGAAAGACCGAGCTTTTTTCCTAATTCGCGCATGCCAGGATCAGCTTCACCCGTTTTATAATCGGCGTAATACTTGATGGCCGACCAGACCCCGAATGCATTTACTCCGATCTCTGCCACCAAGCCTGACGCAAACAGATCGCGCTGGGCCGTAGTAAACGTGCTATCTATTTTCCCTTCCATTTTTATTTATCGTTTTCTTCTTTTTGCCGCGCAGCGATATGCTCGGCCTTGGTTGGCCGCCCCGGCTTTCTCCGAGCGTCAATCGTGTTGGGAGTGGGGATCAATTTCGTTTTCGGCACAGCTGAGAAAGCGGGGTTCGATCCATGCGCACGAACCTGGTCCTCGTAAAACTTTTCTACATCGCTTCTCAACCACAAAAGACGTTTTTGGCCTGGAATCAATAATCGCGGAGGAAGTGCCCGTGGATTCTTGGTCAATGTCGAACGAATGGTTTTTTCGGAGAGATTGATCTCTCTGCTGAGCTGCCGGATATCCAGGGTGATTGTCATTGCTGCTACCTAGCGAGTTGATGTGCCCATTGTTCTAGTTCCAGGTGTCGGTGTCCCATACAATCAAATCAAAAAGTACTATTACAAAGTCGAAGTTTTCATATTTTTGTTTTATAGAAAGGATGGCTAGCAATGGGTAGGAGAGCAGATACTGCCGAGACGAAAGCGCTGAAGAAAAAAATAACGCAAGAGTTCGTGCGAGCTGTCGAGGCCGGTGGCAAGGCAGAAAAGCCGGAGATTCTGGAGCGAGCCTTCAGTATCGGTGGTGTGGCGGGAACTGGAATTGTGTGGTGCGCGTATAGGCGGGGGGCAAGATTTATGTCGTTCCCTTCCCTTAGTTCCAAGATACGGACTGCTGTGGACAAAAGTTATATCTCAAGAGAAATGGCCGATATGCTTTTAAGCAAGCTGCCTCCCGAAGCGGGCAAAGTGGCTGGAGCTAATGCAGCCAACGGTGAAGATTATGTTTTCGATCCTTCAATTTGGTTTTCCCATGACATGATGGATACGACGGCGCTGCTAATAGAACAAGCCCGGCAGCTTCGTAACAAACTTTCGTATGGTCACGCAGCCCTAGAAGACGCGCACTATTACAATACAGTCTTGAATATTTTGAAGCCAGTGCAGGCCTTGATCCAAAATCTGCTTACCGAGAAACAGGCGGAAGAAACCAGGTTAAATGAGCGCTTCGGAAAAGAAAACTACAGGGAAATAAAGCCGCAGATACGGCGTAGTGATGCTGAGTATGTGCCGCAATGGTGGATTACACCGCAAAGTGTGGCAGCCAAAGCAGAATTCGATGCGGCAGCAGCAGGGTTAATCAAATGGCTAAAGGATGAAGGGCTGGCACAATAGTGGCACAGGAGAATGCAGCAACAATGCGGGATACATGAGCAAGAATTTGGCACAATTCTGGCACAGTAAAGTGCTAAAACTCGCCCTTGTATCTATCGAGCCGTGTCATTAAAAGTGAGCGGAATAAACAATAACATATTGTTATATATATAAAAATATGGTGGAGACGAGGAGGATCGAACTCCCGACCTTCGCATTGCGAACGCGACGCTCTCCCAGCTGAGCTACGTCCCCACATTTGAAAAAATGAATTCTACACGCAATTTTTTCGCCAGTCGGCAGTGTCCAGGCGTGTCGACGAGCAGTGGCGATTCTAGCAGCTCCCTGAATATTTTTCTTTATCTGTACCTCAATATCGGGCGTGCAAAAAAATAAACCCAAATCTGATGGAAATGATGTACCCTTGTCTCCGTTCTAAAGAATTCAAGCTCCAAATTGCGGTACTTTGAAGTTGGCCCTGTTTTTTTCTTGATTCGATAGACCACGGGCAACCGCCCAAATGACTTATGAGTTAGGAAATAAAATGGCACTAGGTACTGTTAAATGGTTCAACGACGCTAAAGGTTTTGGATTTATTACCCCCGATGATGGCGGCGACGATCTTTTCGCGCACTTCTCGGCAATCCAGGCTGGCGGTTTCAAAACGCTGCAAGAAAATCAGCGCGTCACCTTTGATGTAACAACCGGACCTAAAGGCAAACAAGCCTCGAACATCCAGGCAGGTTAAGCTTCACTGTGAACCTGAAAAACCCCCGCTAGTCGGGGGTTTTTTTACGGGTATAAAAAGGTAAGGCAGGCATTCATGCAGCTTCCAGCGCGGGTTGCGATAGCCTGCGTGCGCCAGTCGTCGGGCCGCTGCCTTCATTCAGGCCGGCCGAAGTCAAAAACGCTTGCATCGCCTTGCGTGCACGGTGCACGCGCACCCAGACATTGGCTTCGCTGATGGCAAAGCGCCGCGATACGGTGTGCGCAGATTCACCCTCGATTTCTCTGGCGTAAAATACCGCCGAGATGCTCTCCGGCATGGCTTGCAGGGCCTGATCCACACTGCTGAGCAACTGACGCAGCTCGATGGCTTTTTGCGGGTTGGGGAGCAGGCTGTCGGCAACCTGGTGCAGACTGAATGCGGCGGGATCCTGTTCCAGCAGGTTGTCACCGGCTTCGTCTTCCAGGCACAGGTGGCGTCCGCGTTCACGAAAGGCATCCAGCATTTTGTGTTTGAGTATGCCGGTGAGCCACACGCGGTAGCTGGAGCGGGCAGCATAGTCGCTGCTACTCTGCAGTGCGGCGAGCAGGGTTTCCTGCACCAGGTCATCGGCCAGATGCGCGTCACGCACATGTTTGAGCGCGAAACCATAAAGATAAGTGCGATGGCTGGCGGCCTGGTGGCCGATGGTATGGGCTTGACTGTGTTGCATGGTGTTATGCCTCTGCTTGCTTTGAGTGACAGCCTGCAGTTTGCCGGCTGATAATCTCGGCTGCGTTGCGCGAACATATCGTTTTGATAACAAATGTTGTGCAGCCGATGTCAGGTTGAGCGCACATACAAGACTAAGGAGCATGGATATGCTCAATGATTGCCGCACCCTGGTGGTGGAAGACACTGCAGAAATTGCCGATCTGATCCGTCTGCATCTGGAGGACCTGGGCTTGCAGGTGACGTGCGCGGCAGACGGAATCGCCGGGCTGGAGCTGGCACGCAGCGGTATGTTTGACCTCATCGTGCTGGATTTGATGTTGCCTGGGCTGAATGGTCTGGAGGTGTGCCGCGCGCTGCGTGCGGATACCCGGCAGTACACGCCGATTCTGATGCTGACCGCCAAGGCCAGTGAAATTGATCGCGTAGTGGGGCTGGAGCTGGGGGCGGATGATTATCTGGGCAAGCCGTTCAGCATCCCTGAATTGCAGGCACGCGCCAAGGCGCTGCTGCGCCGCTCGGAAAAAATGCGCGGCACGGTGGCATCGAATGACGCGTCTACGGTGCGTGCAGGCGATCTGGAGATAGATTCGCTGCGCCACGAAGTCCGGCTGTCCGGCAGGCCCGTCATGCTGACCGCCAAGGAGTTCGATCTGTTGTTGTTTCTGGCGCAGAATCCCGGCCGGGTCTATTCGCGCGCGCAGCTGCTGGATGCGGTTTGGAGCACCACGCTGGAATCTTACGAGCACAATGTGAATACCCACATCAATCGCCTGCGCGCCAAGGTCGAGGCCGATCCGGCCAATCCGCAATACGTTCTTACCGTGCGCGGTGTCGGTTACCGCTTCGCGGACACCTGATGCGGCTCATCTCAGACAGCCTGCGTGCACGCATCACGGTGCTGGTCATCGGGTTTTGTGTGCTTATCGCGACGATTTTCACTCTGGCGGTGCACTTTGCCCACAGTGCCTACAACGACGAAATGCACCAGCAGCAGGGCTTGCAGTTCACGCGTAGCGTGGCGTGGATGTATCCGGAGCTGGGAAACCTGGAGCATATCCGGCGCGAGCAGATTGAAACCCAGTTTGAGCAGATGTTGTTGCTGGAGCCGTCCAGCGCACTGTATCTGATCGACAATCAGGGACGGGTGCGCGTCGGCTACTCCAAGCAACGCTCGATTGGCGGCAGCAGTTATGTCGCCCTGGATCCCATCCGGCGGTTGTTGGGCAATCCCGACGGCAAAATCGTGTATGGCAGCGACCCGGATTTCCCGGACATGAAATGCCTGTTTGCTGCCGCGCCGATTTATGACGGCAAGGTGCAATCCGGTTACCTCTACATGCTGATGCGTCCGCCGGAAACCAATCCAGGCCAACTACTCGCTTCCAGCTATGCCAACCGCACGGCGCTGCTGGTCGCTGTCGGCGCGAGCATCCTCAGCGCCCTGTTTGTGCTGGTGGTGATGGCGCAGATCACGCGCCCGTTGCGCCGTCTGGCTGGTGCAGCCGACCAGGTGCGCGCAGCCGGTATCGAGGATATTCCCGATCCCGCCAGTTTTCCGCATCAGGATCGGCGTGATGAAATCGGCCACCTGTCGCGCGCCTTCCGCGACATGGTGCAGCGCCTGCATGAACAGGTGCTGCGGGTGCGACGCATGGATGCCACCCGGCGCGACTGGGTGGCGAGCATTTCGCATGACTTGCGCACGCCGCTCACCTCGCTTACCGGTCATCTGGAAACGGTTATCCTGCGCGGCGAGCGTCTGGGCGAAGCGGAACGCGAACGCTTTCTTCAGGTCGCATTGAAAAATGCCCAGCACCTGGATCGTTTATCCGCGTCCCTGTTTGATTTTGCCCGGCTCGACAGCGACGCCGTGCGCCTGGAAAAAGTCCCCACCCACCTCGGTGAACTGATTGACGACATCGCCCAGCGCTTTGCCCCTGCCGCCGAAACCCGCGGCGTGCACATCGACAGCAGCTACCCCGCTGCGTTGCCGCTGGCGGAAGTGGACGCCGCACTGATCGAACGCGCCATTGCCAACCTGATGGAAAACGCGCTGCGCTACACCCCTGTCGGCGGCACGATCAGCCTTACTGCCCAGCCCCGGGACGGCGGCATCGTGCTGATTCTGACCGATACCGGCGCGGGGATTGCTCCGGCCGACATTGCCAATGTGTTCGAGCGCTTTTTCCAGGGCAGCCAGCAACGCGAAGGCCGTGGTCATGCCGGGCTGGGGTTGGCCATTGTCAAGCGTGTGGCGGAATTGCACCAGGGCCATGTACAGGTGAGCAACCGGCCGGAAGGCGGCGCATGCTTCACGCTGTGGTTACCCCTGAACGGGGCGGAATAGTGCCTGCGCCATCAGGCGCCCTGCGGCGGCAACGGCAGGATTGGCGCCTGCACTATTTCGATTCGCGCACCTCGTCCATGATCGCCACCATGTCTTTTTCCCACCGGTCAAACAAGGGCTTCAAGGCGGGGTCAGGAAAATACTCTTCCAGCATGCGCGGATGGCTCGCCACCAGAATGGCCTGATCGCCTTCCGCGAAAATGGTGATGTTCAATGGCAGAAATGGAATCAGATCGGGGTATTTGGCCGTGACCTGTTTGATTTCGTCGTATTTTCCGAAGTACACCACGCGGTACATATCGCTTTTGAAATGGCGTTTCGCCAGATTTTCATTCACTTCCTGCAAGCGCGTAATCTTGTAACCATGCGATGAAATGGCGCTTTGCAGCAAGGTCATCGCCTCCGGGAACTGGTTATCCGTGCGCGCCATGAGCAGGCCTTCCGCCATGGCAGGCGCGCTCAAAAACAGCGTCAGGCCGGCCATCCCGATCCACTGCATCAGCTTGTTCATAGCGTCGCCTCCTCAATGATGGTGGTGTAGCTCTTGCTCATCTGCTCGCACAAGCGGTTAAGCTCGGAATTGTTGAACAGCTTGCTCAGTACTTGCGGATTTACCGACATCACCTGCACTTTGCCGTTGTGTTCGACGATGGTGATGCGGCAAGGCAGGAACATGCCTACGCGCGGATCAATGCCCAGTGCCTGATTGAGCAGGCTGACGTTGCAAAAATAGACGATGACCTGCTTGGGGTTTTCCTTGTCCGGCGCGGTCAGCCCATAGTCCAGCGTCTGCACCCTGCCGTAGAAAAAATTGTTGTTGCTCACCGCCTGTTTTACATTTTCCACTGTGGTTTTCATGTCATAGGGCGAGTCGCGGACAATGACCGGACTTTCCGCCTGCAACAGTTTTGCGCTTTCCGCCAAGGGCTGCTTTTCAAAGCTGCGCACGTAGCTGACGATATCGTTGATGTCATCCTCCGTCAGCCCGCGCTTGATGAAAGAAGCCATCGGCGTGCCCTCCCGACCCTTGATCAGCGTGGCCTTGATCATGGCGTCGGTGGCCGAGGCCAGAAAGCCCGGATTGTGCAGTGCGGGCGCCATGATCGGCAGATCGCGCGGACGTGAAAAAGTGACGCCGGTACCTTCGCTACCCGCGCCTGTGGCGCCGTGACAAGCCGCACAGTATTGCGCGAACAGTTGCTTGCCATGCACTGCATTGCCTTGAATCGGCTGGGTGGAATAGGTGACGGCCGGCTCCTTGTTCCAGGCGCGCACGTAGCGGACGATGGCCTCGACCTCATCCGGTTTCAAATTGCCAAACGCCGGCATCACTCTGCCGGGCCGCCCCAAGCGTATGGTTTGCCGCAGGTAGTCGTCGCTGATGCTGGCCTGAAACGACGGCAGCGCAAGCGGAACGCCGATCCCGCCAGTCCCTGTTGAGCCGTGACAGGCGGCGCAGTTGCGCGCAAAAAGCGTGGCGCCGTCGGGCGCGGCAAAGGCCTGGGATGCTCCCAGCCCCGCAACAAAAATCATCATCAGCAGTCGGTGCAGCATCGCTTCTCTCCCCGGGTAGATACGCAATGCCATATTACAACCGATGCGCCCGATATTGTTTGATTTGGATCAATTGTAGTAGCTTGAATTTTGCGTGGCAGCCGGTATCCGGGTCAAAGCGGCATGATGCCGCTCGGAGGATTGAAGCCGACCGTTTCGCCTGGTCGTGAACGGGTTTGGAAAGCACCGGTGAGGGATGGACAGCGAACCTCGTGCCCTTATCTTATCGGTTTGCTGTACCAGGCAAAGAAGTGTGGTACCGGCGGGTCTTGATCGTCATCGTAAGCCACGAAACCTTCTTCCTGCAGTCCGGCACGGACGAATCCGTCAATTTCCGGCCGGTCGAGGGGCAGCGGAAATGCGTCTTCCTTTTCCCCGCTATTGCGGCTGCGGCACGAGACCAGGGCGACGCCGCCGGGGGCGACCATGGCGGCGATCGCGTTCAGGGCGCGCAACCGGTATGTGCCGGGCAAGACTTGAATCGTGTTGCATTCGAACACCAGATCGAATCCGTGCGTCCAATCCGGGGGGTGGTCGAACAGGTCTGCCACGACGTAGTCGACGCGACTGTGCGGATAACGCTTGCGGCACAGATTAATGGCAGCTGGAGAAATGTCGAAGGCGGTAACCTGATAGCCGTGCGCCGACAGAGCCTCCGCGTCATCCCCAACACCGCAGCCGACGGTCACCGCGCGCGGCCTGTCGCTGGCTATCGGGTGATCTGCAAGCCAGGAAACCAGATACGGATTGGGAACCAGATCGGCCCAGAAAACGGCAGTAAAGTCGCCGCCCGCATCACGGTATACCTGATCGCACCATCCGCTGGGGTCTCCACGGCTCTGATAAGTTCTTACCATGCGTAGAAATTCGCGCCGGGCGGCCTCATCCATAACAGTCTGCTCCCGGACTATTCGTACTCACAGTCTTGGCCAATCGAAACCGGGCAGCTCAGTTATTTGGCGCCGAGGAAGGTGCGGGTGATGCGCCCACTTTCCTTTCGACAGTCTTGGCAGCGTGGGCCGTCGCAGTGGCGCCGCGCTTGATGCCTTTCGAGGTAGCCTCCATACCGCGTTCAACCCCATGGGCTGTAGCGTGCGCGCCACGCTCGACCCCACGTTCGCCTGCTGCCACCCCCTTTTTGACACCGCGGGCGGCGGCCTCTGCACCACGCTCTATGGCTTTCTCTACCTTGACAACGACAGGCGTCGATGCGCCTGCAGCGGGCGGAGCTGACTCATTGGCATTGGCTGAGGTACAGCAGCAGAATACGACGGCCAGAAGCGCAAGCTTGATTCGAAATGGTGAGTTCATGAGCGGGAAATCCATAAAAAATTATAAGGGTTGAGGTGGCTGGAAGTGCATCAATCACTCTGATCAGACACAATGCAAAAGAATTGGTGCCATGATTTCACCTGCAGATTCGCGACGGTTCGCCCTGCTAGCTTGCGTTCCCCAGTCGGGCATTCAAACCTGGCTTTTTAAGCCATTCCAGAATATCTTCGGAGATTTCCTCGCTGAGCGACTCCAGCGTCCCGCAAGCCCGCATTGAACCACGAATGGTCTCGCGTCTTACTTCGAAGTTACCTAGCAGTTTGCCTCCTTCCATCATCTTCCCTTCCAGGACCAGCCATTTCGGTCCCGTCCAACTTCCGCCACCGATCGTGTGAAGATGGGTTGCAACGAGCACCAGCTTCTTGTCAGTGACCGAATCAAAGTTTTGCTCTGCGACTTTCACGCGGCCTTCGGATTCCTTGGCCAAATAGCGCGGCATGGTGGTATTCCAGTTGCATTCCTTGCGAACGGCTTCATTCGCAGTGTCACCCTTCTCATATCTGCGTAACGCTGCTGCTTGCTCATGACACTTCCTGGTGGGCCTCAGTTTAAGGCTCATGAAGTGTCTAGAAAAGCCGGGGCGATTCATGTTACATGGCAGCGAGCCGCCCTTTTCCTGCGTTAACTGATTGGGGATTGACAGGACTGAGATGAAGCAGCGTGAAAGGAATTGCCTATTCCGTCTACCTGACTGCCTCCCGGGTAAATTACTTGACATGATCTCTATAAGTGCTATCTCTACTAAATGAAATAGTCCACTTTTCTTATGCTTGGCGCAGGGACTGGCGCTTCAGGCGACCACAGTCCGCAACATCCAAACGCAGGTTTTGCCTGCAAGACAAGGCGTCTCCGCCACTCCAGGAGGACGCCGGATGGCATCGGGAGGTCATGATGTTCACCACCAATCCGTTTACCCAGTTGACCGCTTTCGTGCCCCCTGCCGTCATGCAGGGCTATATCGTTTTGATGGTGCTCGCGGTTGTTGCCGGCACGGCGTTCGATCTGCTCAACGAGAAAAAAATCCAATTCTTTTTGCAGGATAGGGCGCGCGCAAAGGCTGCCGCAAAGCGGCCACTCGGAGCCGCGGACAGGGCCGCCATCGCGACCCGGACCATCGCCCACGACATCGCAACCTTCGGCGAATTCTGCAACCAGCAGCGAAGAATTTCCCATGCGCTGATGTTCTATGGTTTCGTGACCTATCTGGTCACCACCGTCGCGATGGTGTTCGTCTATCCGACCGACACGCATCCGCCGGTGGGCCTGCCGGTCCTGTGGAACATCGGCGCTTTGATGACGCTGGTCGGAGGCTACTGGTTCTTCTTCTTTCTGCGGGTGAACGTGGTGCAGGACGGCCATCCGCCCTGGCGGCTGGTGCGTGCCGACCTCTTCATCGGCTCGCTCCTTGCCAGCGTCACGTTCGCAGTGCTGTTCGAATGGGTGGCGATGGCGGGCAACCCCGTGGCGACCCGGGCGTTCGCCGGACTCTACGTCCTCTTCACGACGCTGCTGTTTGCGTCCGTTCCCTGGTCCAAGTTCGCCCACATGTTCTACAAGCCCGTCGTGGCCTTCCAGAGAAGGGTGGAGGAGGCGGACGGTTCATCCGACCTGCCGACGCCCACAACAACGGGACGTGAACGATGCCCACCTTCACATATATGACGCGATGCGACGGCTGCGGGCAGTGCGTGGACATCTGTCCGTCCGACATCATGCACATCGACCCGATCTACCGCAGGTCGTACAACATCGAGCCCAACTTCTGCTGGGAGTGCTACTCGTGCGTGAAGGCCTGCCCGCAGCATGCGATCGACGTCCGCGGCTATGCGGACTTCGCACCGCTGGGCCACAGCGTCAGGGTGCTCAGGGAAGAGGCAAAGGGCACCATCTCCTGGAAGATCAGGTACCGGGACGGGCGGGTCAAGGAATTCACCTTCCCGATCCGCACTACCCCCTGGGGCTCCATCAAGCCGCCATCCGATTATGAGACGCCCGACGCACAGGCCCTGGGCTCTCCGATGCTCGCGCACGAGCCCGCGGCACTCAAGGTGGCAACGCTTCCGGCCCTGCCGCCTTTCGAACAAAAACAGGAGTGATGCCATGGGCCTGTTCGCCTCCAGAAAAACCCGGTTCGTGGATACGGACATTCTTGTCATCGGCGGCGGCTTCGGCGGCTGCGGCGCGGCTTACGAATCCCGGTACTGGGGGCGCGACCTGAAGATCGTCGTCGCCGAAAAGGCGAACATCGAGCGCAGCGGCGCGGTGGCGCACGGCCTGTCGGCGATCAACTGCTACATGGGCATGCAGTGGGGCGAGAATCAGCCGGAAGATTTCGTGCGCTACGCGCGCGGCGACCTGATGGGGTTGGTGCGCGAGGACCTGATCTTCGACATCGCGCGCCACGTCGATTCGACCGTGCACAATTTCGAGGAATGGGGTCTGCCGATCATGCGGAACCCGGAGACCGGCAGGTATCTGAGAGAAGGCAAATGGCAGATCATGATCCACGGCGAGAGCTACAAGCCGATCATCGCCGAGGCCGCCCGCAAGTCTGCCGAAGTGTTCAACCGAATCATGGTGACGCATCTGCTGATGGACGGCGCACGCCCCAACCGGGTCGCCGGCGCGGTCGGCTTCAGCGTCCGCGACGGCACGTTTTACGTGTTCCGCGCCAAGGCCGTCATCAACGCCGCCGGCGGGGCGTCGCACGTTTTCCGGCCGCGATCGGTGGGCGAGGGCATGGGCCGCACCTGGTACGCCCCCTGGAGCAGCGCCTCGGCCTATGCGCTGCTGATCGAAGCGGGCGCGAAAATGATCCAGATGGAAAACAGGATCGTGCTGGCCCGCTTCAAGGATGGCTACGGACCGGTCGGCGCCTGGTTCCTGCTGCTCAAGACCTTTGTTACCAACGCCTACGGCGAGCGCTTCGAGGCGTCGTGGATGAACGAGATCAAATCCATGGTCGGCAAGTACGCCGACGTCACGCCGCTGCCGACCTGCCTGCGCAACCATGCGCTGCTGCAGGAGGTCAAGGCGGGCAAGGGTCCCATCCTGATGCATACCCAGGAGGCCCTCGACACCAAGGAGAAAGAAGAGATCGGCTGGGAGGATTTTCTCGACATGACCATCGGCCAGGCGGTCGTCTGGGCGTCGCAGAACATCGACCCCAAGGAGACGCCCTCCGAGCTGATCACCTCCGAACCCTACGTCATGGGCTCGCACGCCACCTGCTCGGGCGCCTGGGCGAGCGGGCCGGAGGATTGCGCCCCGGCGGACTACCAGTGGGGCTACAACCGCATGACCACGGTCGAGGGGCTGTTCGGCGCGGGCGACACCATCGGCGGCTCCGCGCACAAATTCTCGTCGGGCTCGTTCACCGAAGGGCGGATCGCCGGCAAGGCGGCGGTGAAATATGTGCGGGACCACGCCGGCGCCCCACCGCGGGTGGATGAGCAGCAGGTCGAGCGGCTCAGGCACGCGATATTCCAGCCGCTGGACAACTTCGAAATCGGCAGCAACGAGATCGTCGCCGGGTCGGTTGCGCCCGGCTACATCTCGCCGCTGCATGGGCTGCAGCGGCTGGAGAAGATCATGGACGAGTACGTCGGTGGCGTCAGCATGTTTTATGTGACCAGCGAACCGTTGCTCAACCGCGGCCTCGAGCTGTTGCACATGCTGAAGGAGGATATGGACCATGTCGGTGCGGATAGCCTGCACCAGCTGCAACGCGCCTGGGAACTCCATCACCGCGTAGTGACCGCGGAGGCCGTCACCCGGCACACCCTGTTCCGGCAGGAAACCCGGTGGCCGGGCTATTACTATCGCGCCGACCATCCGAAGCTGGACGATGCCGAGTGGCATGCTTTCACTGCGTCTCAGTACGATGCAAAGACCGGTGAATGGCACATGACCAAGCTTCCTGTACACCACATTATCGAGTGAGCAGGTGATTCGATAATCCCGGAGCCCTACAGCGGCTGTCGGGTTCGAATATCAATAAGAAAGAACAAGAGGAAAAGGCCCCGGTCAGACGAAGATGCATTTCAACAGGTGCTTTCAATTTACGACTTTAATTGAGCGAAACACCCGTCATCTCCAAAGTGATTCGGTTATTCCACTGTCACCGATTTCGCCAGATTCCTCGGTTTGTCCACGTCGGTGCCTTTTTGCAGGGCCGCGTGGTAAGACAGCATTTGCAGCGGGATGGTGTGCAGGATGGGCGACAGCGGCCCGGCGTGGTCGGCCAGTTGCAGCACGTGGATACCCTCGCTGGGGGCGATGTGGGTGTCGGCATCGGCAAACACGTAGAGTTCGCCGCCGCGCGCACGCACTTCCTGCAGGTTGGATTTGAGCTTTTCCAGCAGGGTGTCGTTGGGGGCGATCGCCACCACCGGCATGTCCTTGTCCACCAGCGCCAGCGGGCCGTGCTTGAGCTCGCCCGCCGGGTAGGCTTCGGCGTGGATGTAGGAGATTTCCTTGAGTTTCAGTGCGCCTTCCATGGCGATCGGGTAGTGCATGCCACGCCCGAGAAACAGCGCATGCTGCTTGTCGGCAAAGCGCTCCGCCCAGCGTTCCACCTCAGGCTCCAGTGCCAGTACTTGCTGCACTTTGCCGGGCAGCTCGCGTAGCGACTGGATGTGCGCGGCCTCGGCAGCCGGGGTCAGGCGCCCGCGCTGTTTGGCGAGCAGCAGCGTGAGCAGGAACAGCGCGGCCAGCTGGGTGGTGAACGCCTTGGTGGAGGCCACGCCGATTTCGGGGCCGGCGCGGGTCAGAAAACGCAGCCTGGACTGGCGCACCAGCGCCGATTCCGGCACGTTGCAGATCGACAGCGTGTATTGATGGCCGAGTGACTTGGCGTGGTTGAGCGCCGCCAGGGTATCGGCGGTCTCGCCCGATTGCGACAGTGTGATAACCAGTGCATCGGGATTGGGCACGCTGTCGCGGTAGCGGTATTCGCTGGCGATTTCGGCGCGGCACGGGATGCCGGCCAGCGCTTCGATCCAGTAGCTGGCGACCTTGCCGGCATGGAAGCTGGTGCCGCAGGCGAGGATGGTGACGGCGTTGATGCGGCTGAACACCTCGGCGGCTTCAAAGCCGAACAGCTCGGGCAGCAGGCTTTCCCCGGCCACCGCGTCGTGCAGGGTGTCGGCCAGCGCGCGCGGCTGCTCGTGGATTTCCTTTTGCATGAAGTGGCGGTAATTGCCCAGTTCGGCCATCTCCGAAGACTGCTCGGAGATATGCGCGGCACGCTCCACCCGGTTGCCGCCGGCATCATAAATGCGGATGTTGAGCAGGCCGATGTCGGCCACGTCGCCTTCTTCCAGATAAATCATTTTTTGCGTGACCGGCAACAGCGCGGAGATGTCCGAGGCAATGAAGTTTTCCTCGATGCCCAGGCCGATCAGCAGCGGGCTGCCGCGGCGCGCGCACACCAGCTGGTGCGGTGCATCGTGCGCCACCACGCCAATGGCATAAGCGCCGTGCAGTTCCGCGACGGCGCGGCGCACCGCGCTGAGCAGGTCCTTGTCGGCGTGATAGTAATGGTGGATGAGATGGACGATGACTTCGGTATCGGTTTCCGAGGTGAATACATAGCCCAGTTCGCGCAGGCGGCTGCGCAACGCCTCGTGGTTTTCGATGATGCCGTTGTGCACCACCGCCAGGTCATCGCGGCTGATATGGGGGTGGGCATTGAGCTCGGTGGGCGCACCGTGGGTGGCCCAGCGCGTATGCGCGATGCCGAGGTGACCGTGGGTTTTTTGCGCCAGCGCGGCTTCGGCCAGCGCGGCAACGCGCCCGATGCTGCGTACCCGGTTCAAGCCGCCATCGACGGTCACCAGCCCGGCGGAGTCATAGCCGCGATATTCCAGGCGGCGCAGGCCTTCGAGCAGGATGGGAACTACATTGCGTTGCGCCACGGCGCCGACGATGCCACACATAATGGTTTCCTCTCAGGCTTTCGGTTTTTTAACCGGCCGTTGCCAGCCGGTAATGCTCAATTGCTTGCTGCGCGACAGGGTGAGTTCGCCTGCCGGGGTATCCCTGGTAATCGTCGAGCCCGCACCGATGGTTGCTCCCCGGCCTACGGTCACCGGTGCCACCAGTTGCGTATCCGAGCCGATAAACACGTCGTCCTCGATCACCGTGCGGTGCTTGTTGGCGCCGTCGTAGTTGCAGGTGATGGTGCCTGCACCGATGTTCACCTTTTTGCCCACCGTGCTGTCGCCGACGTAGGACAGGTGGTTGATTTTGGAGCCATCGTCCACCTGGCTGTTCTTGATCTCGACAAAATTGCCGATATGCACATCAGCCGCCAGCACCGTGCCGGGTCGAATGCGCGCGTAGGGGCCGATGTGGTTACGGCTGCCCAGCGTCGCTTCCACGATGTGGGAAAAGGCGGCGATTTGCGTGCCTTTGCCCACGCGTGCATCGCGCAACACGCAGTTGGCGCCAACGTTTACGCCGTCTTCCAGCTCGACCCGGCCTTCAAATACGCAGTTCACATCGATGCTCACATCGCGCCCGCACAGCAGCGTGCCGCGCACATCCAGACGCGCCGGATCGAGCAGGGTCACGCCTTGTTCGAGCAAGGCGTGTGCCACATTGGCCTGATGCAGGCGTTCCAGTTGCGCCAGCTGTACTTTGCTGTTCACGCCGAGGATTTCCCATTCATGGCGCGGGCTGCATGTGCGTACCGGCACGCCGTCGGCCACCGCCATGCCGATGATGTCGGTGAGGTAGTACTCGCCCTGGGCGTTGCTGTTGGTCAGTCGTGCCAGCCAGCCTGCGAGCAACTGCGTGGGCAGCGCCATCAGGCCGGTGTTGACTTCGTGAATGGTGCGCACGTCGGCATCGGCGTCCTTGTGCTCGACAATGCGCACGACCGCGCCGCTGCTGTCGCGCACGATGCGGCCATAGCCGCTGGGGTCGGGCAGTTCGATGGTGAGCAGCGCCAGGCTGTCCTGCGCGGCGAGCGCGGACAGCTCGCGCATGGTTTCCAGCGTGGTGAGCGGTACATCGCCATACAGGATCAGCGTCACGCCGGAGCCGCCCAGATGCGGCAGCGCCTGCATGACGGCGTGGCCGGTACCGTGCTGTTCGGCCTGCAGTGCCCAGGCGATGTCGGCGTCCGCGATGGCATGCGGCACCGCATCCCCGCCGTAGCCGTACACCACGCAGGTCTGTACCGGGTCGAGACGGCGCGCGGTGTCCAGCACGTGGGCGAGCAGCGGTTTGCCAGCCAGTGGATGCAGCACCTTGGGCAGGGCGGATGCCATGCGCGTGCCGCGTCCGGCGGCCAGCACGACAATATTGAATGGAGCGATCATGGTGTTCTCACGGGATTCAGGATTCCGCGCAAGTATACCCAATTGCCGTTATGGGCGAATCACCCCAGCTTGCGCTTGAGGATATCGTTCAGCTGCTGCGGATTGGCTTTGCCTTTCATGGCTTTCATCGCCTGGCCGACAAAGAAGCCGAACATCTTGTCCTTGCCGCTGCGGTATTCGGCGACCTGACCGGGATTGGCGGCGAGAATTTCATCGACGATGGCTTCGATCGCGCCGCTGTCGGACACCTGTTTCAGCCCGCGCGTTTCGATAATCGCATCCACTTCGCCCTCGTCCTGCCACAGCGCTTCGAACACTTCCTTGGCCAGCTTGCCGGACAGCGTGCCATCGGCGATGCGCTGTATCAGGGCAGCGAGCTGGCGGCTGGATACCGGGCTGTCGGCGATGTCGAGCTCATTGCGGTTGAGCGCGGCGGAGAGATCGCCCATCACCCAGTTGGCGCAGGTTTTGGCGTCGCCACCCACTGCCGCCACTAGGGCTTCGTAATAGGTGGCGAGCGCCTTGCCTGCAGTGAGCAGGCTGGCGTCGTAAGCAGGCAGGGCATATTGCGTCATGAAGCGGGCGCGCATCGCCTCCGGTAGTTCCGGCATGGCGGCGCGGGTGCGCTCTATCCATTCCTCGGAAATCACCAGCGGCAGCAGATCCGGGTCGGGGAAGTAGCGGTAGTCGTGGGCTTCTTCCTTGCTGCGCATGGTGCGGGTTTCGTCGCGATCCGGGTCGTATAGGCGGGTTTCCTGGCGGATGCTGCCGCCGTCCTCGATGATCTCGATCTGGCGCCGCGCCTCGTAGTCGATGGCGTGTTCCAGGAAGCGGAACGAGTTGAGGTTCTTGATCTCGCAGCGCGTGCCGAGTTCGGTCGTGCCCATGCGCCGCACCGAGACGTTGGCGTCGCAACGGAAGCTGCCTTCCTGCATGTTGCCGTCGCAGATTCCCAGCCATACCACCAGGCTATGCAGCGTTTTGGCATAGGCCACGGCTTCGGCCGAACCGCGCATGTCCGGCTCGGAGACGATCTCCAGCAAGGGCGTGCCGGCGCGGTTCAGGTCGATGCCGGTCATGCCGTGGAAGTCTTCGTGCAGCGACTTGCCGGCGTCTTCTTCGAGGTGGGCGCGGGTGATGCGGACAGTTTTCTCGGTCTCGCCGATCTGGATAGTAAGGCTGCCGCCTTCCACCACCGGCAGTTCCATCTGGCTGATCTGGTAGCCTTTGGGCAAGTCCGGGTAAAAGTAGTTTTTGCGCGCGAACACCGAGCGCCGGCTGATATGCCCGCCGATTGCCAGGCCGAGTTGTACCGCACGTTCTACCGCGCCCCGGTTCAGCACCGGCAGCACGCCGGGCAGGGCGATATCCACCGCGCAGGCCTGGGTATTGGGCGCCGCGCCGAAAGCGGTGCTGGCGCCGGAGAAGATTTTGGAGCGGGTGGAGAGCTGGGTGTGAACCTCAAGCCCGACGACGATTTCCCATTGCATAGTTTCAGCCCTTTTTGCCACAGAGGGCACAGAGGCCACAGAGGAATCGAAATGCCAACCCTGTGTTCTCGTGATCTCTGTGGCCGAGATCTAAATTGTATTCGGCATACGCGTATGCCAGTCTGTCGCCAGCTGGTATTGATGGGCGACGCCGAGCATTTTCGCCTCGGCAAAATAGTTGCCGATAATCTGCAGGCCCACCGGACGGCCGTTGGTGCCGAAGCCGCACGGCACCGACATGCCTGGCAGCCCGGCGAGATTGACGGCGATGGTGTAAATGTCGGACAGATACATGGATACCGGATCGCTGGCTTTCTCGCCGAAGTTGAACGCGGTCGTGGGCGCAGTGGGGCCCATGATGATGTCGCATTGTCTGAACGCGGCGTCGAAGTCCTGGGCGATCAGGCGACGGATTTTTTGCGCCTGCATGTAATAGGCGTCGTAATAGCCGTGGCTCAATACGTAACTGCCGATCATGATGCGGCGTTTGACTTCGCTGCCGAAGCCCTGGGCGCGGGTTTTCTGGTACATGTCGGTGAGGTCGGTGTAGTCCGGCGCACGGTAGCCGTAGCGCACGCCGTCGAAGCGCGACAGGTTGGTAGACGCTTCCGCCGGGGCCAGCACGTAGTACACCGGGATCGACAGCCGGGTGTTGGGCAGCGAAATGTCCACCGTGGTAGCGCCGAGCTTGCGGTATTCGGCCAGCGCCGTTTCCACCGCCGCGCCCACGTCGGCGCTCAAGCCTTCAGCGAAATACTCGCGCGGCAGGCCGATTTTCAGGCCGGCCAGCGGCTGCTCCAGATCGCGGGTGTAGTCCTCGGTCGGACGTTCCAGGCTGGTCGAGTCGCGCTCGTCGAAGCCCGCCATCACATTCATCAGCAGCGCGCAGTCTTCGGCCGATTTGGCCATCGGCCCGGCCTGGTCGAGGCTGGAGGCGAAGGCGATCATGCCGTAACGCGACACCACGCCGTAGGTGGGTTTCAGGCCGGTGATGCCGGTCAGCGCGGCGGGCTGGCGGATCGACCCGCCGGTGTCCGTGCCGGTGGCGGCGGGCGCCAGGCGTGCCGCCACGGCTGCTGCCGAGCCGCCGCTGGAGCCGCCGGGAACCGCATTCGCGTCCCACGGGTTTTTCACCGTGCCGAAATACGAGGTTTCGTTGGAAGAGCCCATGGCGAACTCGTCCATGTTGGTCTTGCCCAGGCTGACCATGCCCGCCGTCTTGAACCGGCTGATGACATGGGCGTCGTAGGGCGCGACGAAGTTTTCCAGCATCTTCGAGCCGCAGGTGGTGCGCCAGCCGTCGGCGCAGAAGATGTCCTTGTGCGCGATGGGAATGCCGGAGAGCGGCGCGGCGCCGCCGGCGGCGATGCGGACATCAGCGGCGCGGGCTTCCGCCAGCGAGATTTCCTGGTTGAGCGTGACAAAGGCGTTGAGCGCCGGATTGCGCGCGTGGATGCGTTCCAGAAAGCTTTGCGTCAGCTCCTGGCTGGAGATTTTTTTCTCGGCCAGCAGCGCGGCGAGTTGTTTCAGGCTTGCATTGATCATGGGGAATGGCTATTCGATGACTCTCGGTACCAGGTACAACCCGGCTTCGACTTGCGGCGCGATGGCCTGGAACTTTTCGTGCTGATCGGTTTCTGTCACGGTGTCGTCGCGTAATCGCTGACACACATCCTGGGCATGGGACATGGGCGCCACACCCGCGGTGTCCACCGCCTGCATTTCTTCAATCAGGCTGAAAATGCCGTTGAGCTGTTGTTGATAGGCCGCAGCTTCCTCATCGGTAACGGCAATGCGGGCGAGCATGGCGACGCGTTTCACGTCTTGCAGGGTTAGGGACATAAAGCGCAAATCTTCACAGGAAACAAGCCTGTTAGGGTATCATATACCGTTTATTTAAGGCTAATCCGGGAGCCTGTCGTGCTTCAAGTCCGACAGGCTCCCGGCCTTTATCCCCGGTTCCACTTTAGCGGAAACACAAACATGTTCGGATTTCTACGCGGTTATTTTTCTACTGACCTGGCCATTGACCTTGGCACCGCCAATACGCTGATTTATGTGCGCGGCAAGGGTATCGTGCTGGATGAGCCGTCGGTCGTGGCGATACGCCAGGACGGCGGCAGTGCCAAGAAAACCATCCAGGCGGTGGGGCTGGAGGCGAAACAGATGCTCGGGCGCACCCCGGGCAATATCACCGCCATTCGCCCGATGAAAGACGGCGTGATCGCCGATTTCACCATCACCGAGCAGATGCTCAAGTATTTCATCAAGAAAATCCATGACACGCGCATGTTCCATCCCAGCCCGCGCATCATTATTTGCGTGCCGTGCGGCTCCACCCAGGTGGAACGGCGTGCCATTCGCGAATCGGCGATTGGCGCCGGTGCGCGTCAGGTGTATTTGATCGAGGAGCCGATGGCGGCGGCGATTGGCGCCGGTCTGCCGGTGGCAGAGGCGACCGGCTCCCTGGTGGTGGACGTCGGCGGTGGCACCACCGAAGTCGGCGTGATTTCGCTGGGCGGTATCGTGTATGCCTCGTCCGTGCGTGTGGGCGGCGACAAGTTCGACGAAGCCATCATCAACTACATCCGCCGCAATTACGGCATGCTGATCGGCGAAGCCACCGCGGAGAACATCAAGAAGGGCATCGGTTCGGCCTTTCCGGGCTCCGAAGTGCGCGAAATGGAAGTCAAGGGGCGTAACCTGGCGGAAGGCATACCGCGCAGCTTCACCATCTCCAGCAATGAAATCCTCGAAGCGCTCACCGATCCGCTCAACAACATCGTCAGTGCGGTGAAGTCGGCGCTGGAACAGACCCCGCCCGAACTGGGCGCCGACATCGCCGAAAAGGGCATGGTGCTGACCGGCGGTGGCGCGCTGCTGCGCGACCTGGATCGCCTGCTGATGGAAGAAACCGGCCTGCCGGTCATTGTTGCCGAGGATCCGCTTACCTGCGTGGTGCGCGGATCAGGCCGCGCGCTGGAAGAAATGGACAAGCTCGGTGCGGTATTCGCCCAGGATTCCTGATCTGTAATGTTGCACCGCCGTACCTCATCGCCGCCCCCAGTCATCGGAATGCCTCGATAGCCCATGTCCAACCGGGACGCCCAACTGCAGCTTTTTCCGCGCGGTCCCGGCGCGGGCGCGCGGCTGCTGATTTATGTGCTGATCAGTATTGCGATGATCGTGGCCGATTCGCGCTTCAGGGTACTGGATGGCGTGCGCAGCGCTTTGTCTACTCTGCTCTACCCGATTCAGGAAGCAGTACAGGCACCGCTGGGCATCTATGACCAGGTCAGCGGGTTTTTTGTCAATCATGCCGACTTGCAGCGCGACAACGCCATGCTGCGCCAGCGCAACCTGGATTATGCCGGTGCCGTGCTGCGCTACCGTGATCTGGAGCAGGAAAATAACCATCTGCGAACCCTGCTTGATGCACATAAACGCACCGCGCTGCATACCCGTCTGGCCGAAATCATCTCGGTGCCGCGCGATCCGTACAGCCGTAAGATCATTGTGGATCACGGCAGCCAGAGCGGGGTGCGCGCCGGCCAGCCGGTCATGGACGAACTCGGCCTGCTGGGTCAGGTTACCCGCGTCTATCCCTACACCAGCGAAATCACCCTGCTCACCGATGCCGGGCAGCCGGTGCCGGTGCAGATCCAGCGCAACGGCTTGCGTGCGATTGCCTTCGGCAGCGGGACGGACGGCGTCATCGAGGTGCGTTACCTGCCGCAGAGTGCGGATATTCGCAGCGGCGACGTGCTGGTGACTTCCGGGATCGACGGGGTGTATCCCCCCGGCCTGCCGGTGGCTACGGTGACGCGTATTGAACGTAGTCCGAATCGTCCGTTCCTGCGCGTTGAATGCACCCCGAAAGCCGCGATCAACAGTTATCGGCAAGTGTTGATTGTGGATGGCACGCCTGCTGCCGGCAAAGCGCCGCCGACGCCGCATGTTGCCCAAGGCAAGCCGAAATGACCTTTATCACGCCCAAGGGTCCGGCCATGCCGGTCGCGGTGCGCACCCCGCTGATCGTGATCAGCCTGCTGGCGGGATTGGCGCTCAACCTGCTGCCATGGATGGGTACGGCATTGTGGTGGCGGCCCGACTTTTTGCTGGTCATCATGCTCTACTGGGTGGTGCAGCAACCGCGGCGTGTGGGCATGGGCGTGGCGTGGGGGCTGGGCCTGCTCACCGATCTGGCGAATGGCGGGGTGCTCGGCCAACACGCCATGGCCTATACCGTGGCGGCGTTCGGCGCGCTGCTGCTGCAGCGCCGCATCCTCAATTTCAAGCTCTGGCAGCAGGCTTTGCAGGTGCTGCCGCTGCTGCTGGCCGAGCAATTGATCAGCATCCTTGCGGCCACTTTTGCCGGCCATGCGTTCAGCGGAGCCGAATATTTTCTGGCAGTCCCTAGCGGTACGCTGCTATGGCTGCCGGTATCCCTGCTGTTGCAGTGGCCGCGCCGGGCACCGCGCACTGCAGATGCCTCATGATCCGGCGTGCGCAGCTCAGAAATTACCAGCTTGAACTAGCCGGGTTTCGCAAGCGTGTGGTGATCGCCGCGGGGTTTGTGGTGGTGCTGTTCCTGCTGCTGCTGGCGCGGTTCTTTTATGTGCAGGTGCTGGAATACCAGCGTTACCATACCCTGGCCGAAAACAACCGCATCACGATTGTGCCCACGCCGCCCAATCGCGGGCTGATTCTCGACCGCCACGGCGTGGTGATGGCGCACAATTATTCTGCCTATACCCTGGAGCTTACCCCGAGCAAAATCGGCGATCTAAACGCCACCATCAATGGCCTGGCGCAGTTGGTCGAGATCACCCCGGCACAGCGCAAGCGGTTTGCCAAGCTCATGGCCGAGAGCCGCAATTTCGAGACGCTGCCGCTGCGCACCCGGCTCACCGATGTGGAAGTGGCGAAGCTGGCGGCCAACCGCTATCGTTTTCCCGGAGTCGAGGTCAAGGCGCGCCTGTTCCGCCAATATCCGCTGGGGGCCTCCGCCGCGCACCTGCTGGGCTACATCGGACGCATCAACGATGCCGACCTGCAACGTCTCGATGAAGCGGGCGTGATGGCCAATTATCGAGGTTCCGACCACATCGGCAAGGTGGGCATCGAGCAGAGCTACGAAACCGAGCTGCATGGCATCACCGGCGCCGAACAGGTGGAAACCGATGCAGGCGGCCACGCGGTGCGCACCCTGTCGCGTATCAATCCGGTATCCGGCAACAATCTGGTGCTGAATCTGGATAGCAAGCTGCAGGAGCTGGCGGAAAAAGCCTTCGGCAGCTATCGCGGCGCGCTGGTGGCCATCGATCCGAAAACCGGCGGGGTGCTGGCATTCGTCAGCACCCCGGGTTTTGACCCCAACCTGTTCGTGGATGGCATTGATACAACGAACTGGAACGCACTCAATGATTCGCCCGACAAGCCGCTGCTGAATCGCGCGCTGCGCAGCGCCTATCCGGAAGGTTCCACGATCAAGCCGTTCATGGCGCTGGCAGGTTTGAGTTACGGGGTGCGCAAGCCCGGCGACACCATTTTCGACCCCGGTTATTTTTCGCTGCCCAACAGCAGTCACCGCTATCGCGACTGGAAGGCAGGCGGTCACGGCACCGTGGACATGCACAAATCCATCGTGCAGTCGTGCGACACTTATTATTACCGTCTCGCTAACGACCTCGGCATAGATCGCATGCATGCCTTTCTGTCCCAGTTTGGTTTCGGCCAGAAAACCGGCATCGACATGGAGGGTGAGGTAGCCGGGGTGCTGCCCTCGCGCGAGTGGAAGGCCAAACATTCCAGACAGCCCTGGTATCCCGGCGAGACAGTGATCGCCGGTATCGGCCAGGGCTATAATCTGGTTACGCCGCTGCAGCTGGCGGTGGCCACGGCTGCGCTGGCCAATGGCGGCACCGTCTATCGCCCGGAACTGGTGCAGGCGATTATCGACAGCCGCACCGGCCAGCGCCGGGTTATCGCTCCGCAGGTGGTGAACAAAATCAATCTTAAGCCGGCTGATCTGCAGGTCGTGGTTGACGCAATGGAGGATGTCACCCGTCCTGGCGGCACCGCAGCCGCAGCGAATGCGGGTGCGCCGTATCTGATTGCCGCCAAGACCGGAACCGCCCAGGTGGTCGGCATCAAACAGGGCGAGAAATACGACGCCAAACATACATTGGCCCGCAACCGCGACCATGCGGTATATATTGCATTTGCGCCGGCGGATGCACCCAGGATCGCAGTGGCGGTGCTGGTGGAAAACGGCATGCACGGCGGCTCCACGGCGGCGCCGATTGCGCGCGCCGTGATGGATTATTATCTGCTTGGCAAGCTGCCCAAAGGCGAGGTGTTAAAAGCCCCGGCAGGCGCAGAAGGAGATACGCATGCGGATTAGACGTTGGCTGTTCAAAGTGCTGGCGCACATTGATGCGCCCTTGCTGTTGCTGTTGTTGACACTGATGCTGATGAGCCTGTTTGTGCAATACAGCGCGGCGAGTCAGAGCGATGCGCGGCTCCTGTCGCATGGCCTCAACATGCTGGTGGCGTTGGGCGTCATGGTGCTGGTGGCCAATATCCCGCCGCAAACGCTGCTTGGCCTGGCATTGCCGCTGTATGTGGTGGGGGTGTTGCTGCTGCTCGGCGTCGCCACGATGGGCGAGGTGGTGAATGGCTCGCGACGCTGGCTCAATCTGGGGGTGACGCGCATCCAGCCCTCCGAGATCATGAAAATCGCCATGCCGCTGATGCTGGCCTGGTATTTCCACCACCATGAAGCCACCCTGCGCCTCAAGGATTACGGCATCGCCGCGCTGCTGCTGGCGATACCGGTGGCGCTGGTAGCCAAGCAGCCCGACCTGGGCACCGCGCTGCTGATTTCCGCGTCGGGTTTCTACGTACTGTTTTTTGCCGGCCTGCCCTGGCGCATCATGCTGGGCATGCTGGTGGCGCTGGGCGCCAGTCTGCCGGTGGCGTGGCATTTCATGCATGATTACCAGCAGAAGCGCGTGCTGACCCTGATCGATCCGACCCAGGACCCGCTGGGTGCGGGCTACCATATCATCCAGTCCACCATTGCCATGGGTTCGGGCGGCAGCTTCGGCAAGGGCTGGTTGCAGGGTACCCAGACCCATCTGGATTTTTTGCCGGAACGCACCACGGACTTTGTCTTTGCGGTATTCGGCGAAGAGTTCGGCCTGCTCGGCAACGTGCTGCTGCTCACCCTGTTTCTGGCCATCATTGTGCGCGGCCTGATGATCGCCGCCAGCGCGCCTACGCTGTTTGCCCGGTTGATGGCAGGCAGTTTGACGCTGGCATTTTTCACTTACGCTTTCGTCAACATGGGCATGGTCAGCGGCATCCTGCCGGTGGTCGGCGTGCCGCTACCGCTGGTGAGTTACGGCGGCACGGCAATGGTCACGGTGATGTTGGGCTTCGGCATCCTGATGAGCGTAAAAACCCACAGAAAGTTACTCAAATCATGAAACCACAATTCGCACTCTACATCGTCGTTCTGGTGCTGGCGGGTTGCGCCGGCCAGCCGTTGCGTACCCTGCCGCAAACGCCCGCCAAGCCGGCTGGCGCCAAGCCTGCCCAACCCGCAGCCAGCGGCGATGTAGCCAGATCCATCAAGCCGGGCGGCTATTATCTGGACGACGGTCCGGGCGACAATCCGCCGCCCGATCTGGATGCGATACCGGATGCCGTGCCCAAGCCCGAAGTGCTGAACAAATATGCGAATAGACCCTACCTCGCGCTGGGCCATGAATATACGCCTCTCGCCACTGCGCAGGGCTATAAGGCCGAAGGCCTGGCCTCCTGGTATGGGCGCCGCTTTAATGGCAAGCGCACGGCTTCCGGCGAGACCTACAACATGTATGCAATGACCGCCGCGCACCCCACCTTGCCGCTGCCCAGCTACGCGCGGGTAACCTCGCTGGCCACCGGCAAATCCGTCGTGGTCCGCATCAATGACCGCGGCCCGTTTCACAGCAAGCGCATCATCGATCTGTCGTATACCGCAGCACACAAGCTCGGCATTGTGCAGGGCGGCAGCGGCCGGGTAGAGGTGGAGAGCATTACCCCCGAGGAAATCGCCAGCAATCGTGATGCGGGCAGTCATTCCGGCAGCGATTCCGGAACTTATTTGCAACTGGGCAGTTTCACCAGTCGTGCCAATGCCGAAAAACTGCTGGCGCGCGCCGCCACCCAGCTCGACGCGCAGAGCAACGAGCTGGTGATTCTCAACCACGACGAGCGCTACCGCGTCGCGCTCGGACCTTATACCGATACGGACAGTGCCGACCAGGCTGCACGCGAAGTGCAGCAGCGCATGAATCTGAAGCCGGTTCGCGTTGTCCGTTGAACTGAAACCTTCCTGAGTGCTCACTGATTACCTGATGAAAAAATTCCTTACCCTGCTGTTGCTGTTTGTCTCCTTCACCGCACTGGCGGCTCCGCTTGACCTGCCCATGGCGCCGCCGCCCCAGCTGGCGGCCAAGGCCTGGCTGCTGCTCGACACCCAGAGCGGTCAGTCGCTAGTCGAGCACAATGCCGACCAGCGTGTCGAACCGGCCTCGCTGACCAAGCTGATGAGCGCGTATCTGAGCTTCGCCGCCCTGCGCCAGGGACGCATCAAGCTGACCGACACCCTGCCGGTATCGGAAAAAGCCTGGAAGGCGGAAGGCTCGCGCATGTTCATCGAGCCCAACAAGCCGGTCACTGTGGCCGAGTTGCTGCGCGGCATGATCGTGCAATCCGGCAACGATGCCACGATTGCCCTGGCCGAGGCCGTCGGCGGCAGCGAGGCCGGGTTCGCCGCGATGATGAACAAGCAGGCCCAGCGCCTGGGCATGAGCAACACCCATTTCGTCAATTCCACCGGCCTGCCGGATCCCCAGCACTACACCACGGCGCGTGATCTGGCGCGGCTGGCAGCGGCCATCGTGCGCGATTTCCCCGAGTTCTATCCGCTCTACTCGATCAAGGAATACACCTACAACGGCATCACCCAGGCCAATCGCAACCGCCTGCTCTGGACCGACCCCACCGTGGACGGCCTGAAAACGGGCTACACCCAGAATGCCGGGTATTGCCTGATCGCGTCGTCGCATCGCGGCACGCGCCGCCTGCTGTCGGTGGTGCTCGGCACCGACTCCGATGCGGCCCGTGCCATGGAGAGCCAGCGCCTGCTCAATTACGGCTTCCAGTTTTTCGACAGCGTGAGGCTGTACGCCAAAAACCAGACCGTGGTCAATCTGAAAGTCTGGAAAGGCGAATCCAACACCATCAAAACCGGTTTCACCCGCGACATCTATCTCAGCCTGCCGCGCGGTCAGGCCAAAGACATCAAAGCCACTCTGACCACGCGCCAGCCGTTGCTGGCGCCGCTGGTGGCCGGACAGCAGGTGGGTACCGTCACCCTCACGCTGAATGGCAAACCGCTGGCGCAATATCCTTTGCTGGCGCTGCAAAGCGTCGGCGTAGCCAACATCTTCGGGCGTGCCTGGGATGGCCTGCGCCTGCTATTCAAATGAGAGGGAAGCCCGATGAGCGAAGACAGCCTGATTGAATACCCGAGCGATTTCCCCATCAAGATCATGGGCGCGGCGCACCCCGAATTTGCCCAGACCATCCTCGAAGTGGTGCTGCAGCACGCGCCGGATTTCGACGCCGCCAGCATGGAAATGCGCCCCAGCAGCGGCGGCAACTACCTCAGCGTGACCTGCACCGTGCGCGCCACCTCGCGTGAACAGCTGGATAACCTGTACCGCGCGCTGAGCGGCCATGCCATGGTCAAGATGGTGCTGTAGACGTGCTGATTCGTCACCTCGGGCGGGTGGATTACACGCCCACCTGGCATGCCATGCAGGATTTCACCGCCCGGCGCGATGCCGTTACGGCGGACGAAATCTGGCTGCTGCAACACCCGCCTGTGTATACCCTGGGGCAGGCCGGCAAGCCGGAACATCTGCTGCATCGCACCGACATTCCGCTGGTCAAAATCGACCGCGGCGGCCAGATCACTTACCATGGCCCCGGCCAGGTGGTGGCTTATCTGCTGGTGGATCTGAAGCGGCGCGGCCTGGGCGTGCGCGAGCTGGTCAGCCGCATGGAGCAGGCGGTGATCGATCTGCTGGCAGAGCACGGCATCGACGCCGAGCGTAAAGCCGACGCCCCCGGCGTCTATGTGAATGGCGCCAAAATCGCCGCGCTCGGGCTGCGCATCAAACACGGCTGCAGCTACCACGGCGTGGCGCTGAATGCAGACATGGATTTAACCCCGTTCAGCCATATCAACCCGTGCGGCTACCAGGGCATGGCGGTCACGCAAACCCGCGACGTGGGCATCGCCGCGACGCCGGCCGAACTGGCTGAAATGCTGGCCGCACACCTGACCCGACATCTCACGCTGTGAAGCACAGCAAAGGAACCTGAACATGGCCGACATCAAACTCCACAAAGGCGAAGCCAAAACCGCGCGCATCCCGATCAAGATCGTGCCGCAGGAACGCCTCAAAATGCCGTCCTGGATCCGCGCCAAATCGCCCAATTCGCCCGAGGTGGCCGAGCTCAAAGCCATCCTGCGCGAGCAAAAGCTGCATACCGTGTGCGAGGAAGCCTCCTGTCCCAACCTGGGTGAATGCTTCCGCCACGGCACCGCCACCTTCATGATCCTGGGCGACCTGTGCACCCGGCGCTGCCCGTTCTGCGACGTCGGCCACGGCAAACCGCTGGCGCCCGACAGCGAAGAACCCGCGCACCTCGCCCACACCATCGCCGCGATGAAGCTCAAGTACGTGGTCATCACCAGCGTCGACCGTGATGATTTACGCGACGGCGGCGCCGGGCATTTTGCCGAGTGCATCCGCGCCGTGCGCGCAGCTGCGCCACAGACGCGCATCGAAATTCTCACTCCGGATTTTCGCGGGCGGCTGGATATTGCGCTGGAGATTCTGGGCAGCGCCCCGCCCGACGTGATGAACCACAACCTGGAAACCGTGCCGCGCCTGTACAAGGCCGCCCGCCCCGGCGCCGACTACGCCCACTCGCTTCTGCTGCTCAAAGACTTCAAGGCGCAGCATCCCGACATCCCCACCAAATCCGGCATCATGGTTGGCCTCGGCGAAACCGATGCCGAAGTGCACGAAGTCATGCGCGATTTGCGCGCCCACGACGTGGACATGCTCACCATCGGCCAGTACCTTCAACCCTCCAGCCACCACATCCCGCTGACCCGCTACGTCACCCCGGAACAGTTCGCCGTGTTCGAGGCCGCCGCTGCCGAGATGGGCTTCAAACACGCCGCCTGCGGCCCGATGGTGCGCAGCAGCTATCATGCGGATCAGCAGGCGCAGGGGGTGACGACATAATGCCGCGGCTTGCCGATTGTGCGATGATTGCGAAATAACAACACCAATCCTACAAATGCCGCAGCCCGAACAGCAAGCCCGCGAGAAAATAGACCAGCTGCTGGCGCGTGCCGGATGGCGCGTGTGCGATGCGGCGCAAGCCAACATCCACGCCAGCCGTGGCGTGGCGATCCGGGAATTTCCGCTCAAGTCCGGTCACGGCTTTGCTGATTACCTGCTCTACGTGGATGGCAGAGCCGCCGGGGTGATCGAAGCCAAGAAAGAAGGCGTCACCCTTACCGGCGTCGAAACCCAGTCGGAAAAATACACCCAGGGTTTGCCGGATGGCCTGCCCAGGTGGAGCAACCCGTTGCCGTTTTCGTATCAATCCACCGGCGTGGAAACGCGCTTCACCAACGGCCTCGACCCGGCACCGCGTTCCCGGCCAGTATTCGCTTTCCACAAACCCGAGCAATTAGCCGATTGGCTGGAAAGCACGCAAAACCTGGCCACCGAACCTTCGGCCAGCTATGGCGCAGAAGGCAAAACCTTCCTCGCCCGCCTGCAAACCATGCCGCCGCTCAAGGAAGAAGGCCTGTGGCCCGCCCAGATCACGGCGATCCATAACCTCGAACAATCCCTGAAGGAAAACCGCCCGCGCGCCCTGATCCAGATGGCCACCGGCTCCGGCAAAACCTTCACCTCGATTTCCTTCATCTATCGCCTGATCAAGTTCGCCGGGGCGCGGCGCATCCTGTTCCTGGTCGATCGCGGCAACCTCGCCGACCAGACGCTCAAGGAATTCCAGCAATACGTCTCGCCCTACAACAACTTCAAGTTCAGCGAGGAATACATCGTCCAGCGCCTGCAGGGCAACCAGATCGACACTACCGCCCGCGTCTGCATCTGCACCATCCAGCGCCTGTATTCCATGCTCAAGGGCCGCGACCTGCCGGCAGACCTGGAAGAAGAATCCGTGGATCAACTGGGCAAGCTGTTCAAGGAACCCGAGCCCATCGAATACAACCCGGCCATCCCCATCGAGACCTTCGACATCATCGTCACCGACGAGGCCCACCGCTCCATCTACAACCTGTGGGCGCAGGTGTTGGAATACTTCGACGCCTACCTCATCGGCCTCACCGCCACGCCCGGCAAGCAGACCTTCGGCTTCTTCCACCAGAACCTGGTGATGGAATACAACCACGAAATGGCCGTGGCCGACGGCGTCAACGTCAACTACGACGTCTACCGCATCAAGACCGCCATCACCGAGGCCGGCTCCAGGGTCGAAGCCGGCTACTATGTCGAAAAGCAGGAACGCGACACCCGCAAAACCCGCTGGGAAGAACTCGACGACGACTTCGCCTACGACCCCAACCAGCTCGACCGCGACGTCGTCACCCCGGACCAGATCCGCACCATCGTGCGCACCTTCCGCGACAAGCTGTTCAGCGAAATCTTCCCCGGCCGCACTTGGGTGCCCAAGACGTTGATCTTCGCCAAGGACGACAACCACGCCGAAAACATCGTCGAAATCCTGCGCGAGGAATTCGGCAAGGGCAACGACTTCTGCCAGAAGATTACCTACCGCACCACGGGCAAGACGCCCAAGGAACTCATCAAGGAATTCCGCGTTAGCCCCATGCCACGCATCGCCGTCACCGTCGACATGATCGCCACCGGCACCGACATCAAGCCGGTGGAAATCGTCTTCTTCATGCGCGCCGTCAAATCGCGCGGCTTCTTCGAGCAGATGAAAGGCCGCGGCGTGCGCGTGATTGCGCCCGACGACCTCAAGGCCGTCACCCCCGACGCCACGGCCAAGGACCACTTCGTCATCGTCGACGCCGTCGGCGTGTGCGAGCAGGACAAAACCGACGCCCGCCCCATGGAGAAAAAGCCCAGCGTCAGCTTCGAGCGCCTGCTGCAAGCCGTCGCCTTCGGCAACACCGAAGACGACGTCATCACCAGCATCGCCGGCCGCCTGGCCAGAATGGAACACCGCATCAGCGCCGAAGACGACGCCAGGATTCGCGTCGCCAGCGGCGGCCTCGGCCTGAAAGACCTCGCCCACCAGTTGGTAGCTGCACTTTCGCCCGATCCCGTAGAAGCGGCGTCCCGCCGCTTGCCAATGGAAACCGCTGACGATTACGCGGGATACGGCTTCCTCGACCCCAATGCTCCTATCGAGATGCAGCGCGCCAACCTTCCACACTGGCGGCAGGATGAGGTCAGCTATTTCGTCACCTTCCGTCTGGCGGATTCGCTGCCAAAACAACGTCTCATCGCTTGGCGGGAAGCACGTGCCGACTGGCTGACGCGCAACCCACGCCCCTGGTCAGCCGCACAGGAAACCGACTATACAGAGCGCTTTTCCGCCCGCATCGAGTCCTGGCTGGACGCCGGTGTGGGAAGCTGCGCTCTGGCAAACCCTCAAGCACGCGAGCTGATGGAGACGGCATTGAGGCATTTCGACGGAGAACGCTACCGGCTCGGAAAATATGTGGTGGCCGCCAACCATGTCCACGTGATCGTCACGCCACTGCCAGGGCACGAACTCTCCGAAATCCTGCATAGCTGGAAAAGCTACACGGCCAAACAGATATTGCAGTTAGAAGCGGCGTCCGGCCGCTTGTCGGAAGGCACGATCTCAATCTGGCAAAAGGAGTCCTACGACCGTATCGTACGCTCGTCCGAAGAACTGTTTCGCATTGAGCAATATATACAGCGGCATTCCGAATACGAATTGAGCGCGGCGGACAAGCGGCGAGACGCCGCTTCCACGGCGATGCAGCAGGCGCGGACACTCGCCGCCAAGCCCCTCTGCGACCCGGCCCTGCGCCAGCTCATCCTCGACATCAAAGCCAAAAACGAACTCACCATCGACCACGTCAGCCAGGACCAGGTCATCGAAGCCGGCTTCAGCCAGGCCGCCCTCGACCGCGCCCGCGGCCTCGTCCAATCCTTCGAGCAATTCATCGCCGACCACAAGGACGAAATCACCGCCCTGCAAATCCTCTACAGCAAGCCCTACAAACAGCGCCTCACCTTCGAGGCGGTAAAGGAACTCGCAGACGCCATCGAAAAACCGCCCTACCTGTGGAACGAATCCCAGCTCTGGCAGGCCTACGCCGCACTGCAAGCCAGCAAAGTCAAAGGCGCCAGCGGCCGCCGCATCCTCACCGACCTGGTTTCGCTGGTACGCTTCGCCATCCATCAGGACAACGAACTCGTGCCATTCCCCGAGCGCGTCAACGCCAACTTCAAGGCATGGGTGGAAGCGGCGTCCCGCCGCTTGGCTGAAACAAAGCGGCAAGATGCCGCTTCTACGGGCTTTACTACTGAACAGATGAAATGGCTGGAAATGATCCGCGACCACATCGCCGCCAACCTCGGTATCGAGCCGGACGACTTTGAATACGCCCCCTTCGTCCAGGAAGGTGGCCTGGGCAAGGTGTATCAACTCTTCGGCGATGAACTGAATACGCTCATTGAACAATTGAACGAGAGCTTGGCAGCGTGAGGGTCGAAGAAGGAATCGCGCCTTATGCGGTGCAGGCCAATTTGCTTGTGCCTCTTGGTGAAGTATGTAAGACAACGAGCGGCGGAACACCGAGCCGCAAAAACCCGGATTACTTCAGCGGCCCAATTCCTTGGGTGAAGTCTGGCGAACTGCCAGATGGCCCTGTCGTTGAAATTGAAGAATCAATCAGTGAGGAAGCGCTACGCCAATCCAGCGCGAAAATGTTTCCAGCAGGCACCCTGCTCATGGCCCTCTACGGCGCAACAGTTGGAAAATTGGGCATTCTCACAAGGCCAGCAGCGACCAACCAGGCTGTCTGCGCAATTTTTCCGCCGCCTGATCTCGACACAAAATTCTTGTTCTGGTTTTTACGCTTCAAACGAAGCGAACTCATTGCGCAAGCTGTGGGTGGAGCTCAACCCAATATCAGCCAAGGGATTGTGCGCGATCAGAAAATACCGCTTCTGTCCCTCGACCAACAAAAACGCATAGTCGCGGAAATCGAAAAACAATTCTCCCGCCTCGATGAAGCCATCGCCAACCTCAAGCGCGTCAAGGCCAACCTCAAGCGCTACAAATCCGCCGTCCTCAAAGCAGCCGTCGAAGGCCGCCTCGTCGAAACCGAAGCCGAACGCGCCCGCCGCGAAGGCCGCAGCTACGAAACCGGCGCACAACTCCTGCAACGCATCCTCGAAACCCGCCGCAGCCAGTGGCAAGGCAAGGGCAAATACAAAGAGCCCACCGCGCCAGACACCACCGTCCTGCCCGAATTACCGGAGGGGTGGGTGTGGGCACGGCTTGATGCAATCGCCGCGCTCAAGGGCGGAATCACAGTCGATAGCAAACGAAAAAATCCCACGGCACGATCAGTACCATATCTGCGTGTGGCAAATGTCCAGCGAGGTTACCTCGATCTTGTCGAAGTGAAGTTCATCGATGCACCTGAATCAGAGATCGAGGCACTTAGATTGTTGCCTGGCGACATCCTGTTTAACGAGGGCGGAGACCGAGACAAACTTGGGCGAGGATGGATTTGGGAAGGCCAGCTTGCCGACTGCATCCACCAAAACCACGTTTTCCGCGCGAGACCTTTCTTAGATCAACTTTCGCCAAAGCTTGTGTCCTGGTGGGGTAATTCCTACGGCAAGGACTACTTCTCACGCGAGGGTAAGCAGACGACAAACTTGGCGTCTATCAATCTTACAAAGTTGAGTGCATTCCCAGTTCCACTCCCACCCACTGCTGAACAGCAGCAAATCGTTGCTGAAGTTGACCGACGGTTTTCCCTGGCCGACGAAGCGGAAGCACAGGTCAACGCTAACCTTCAACGCGCCGAGCGCCTGCGACAAGCGGTACTCAATAGCGTTTTTTCCGGAGGCTTTGCCATTAGTGCGGACTCTAATATCTCTATGGAGGAAACGTTTGATGTCTGATCTATTAAAGGTGACTGCACAAAAGCCTGACAGAAGCCTTTTAGCATATGCGTTCCTTGCGCAGGCAACGCGAGGAGAAGGAGATCTTCTGAGCGGATTAGCTCCTATCTTTAAGCCGATTGCACGTCTGCATGCCGGAGAGCGATTTGATCCCAATGAATTTTCTAAGATCGTAGAGAGCGTATATGGGCTAAAGGTCCACCCATGGGCGGTTGAGGATATCGCGCCGCGCCTAGAGAAGGCTGGGCTTCTTGTTAGAACTCAACACTCCGGTGAGGTGCATGAATACTCCTATGCAGAAATCACAGGAGACTTCGACGCAGTTACGGAGGAGGATATTCGGCGAGTAATTCATCAATTTGTGGAATTTGCTAGGCCTATTCTGCAGCAAAACAATCTGCCTGTAGATGAACGCGCACTTGAAAATGGCTTTTTGGCGCAGCTCGTGGATATGAACTTTGTTTCTATCCTACTTAAGCCGGACCGTAGCAAGGAAGATAGCCGCAAGAATAGTACCCTTACCGTAAAGAAGCCTGCTGAGCAAGCTGAATGGGAACAAACAAATGCCGCTCGTGCAAAGATCGATGTGCTTTGCGCAGCGTTCATTGTTAATGCGTATCACAGCGATCCGAACCTCTATGCAATGCTCATGCAGATTGCTACTGGCGCACTCGTGTCAGAAGTTATCTTAAATCTGCAAGATCCAGGTCAGACAGTTTCACTCAATGGGCTAACGGTAATTCTGGACACGCCGTTTCTTATGTCCGCGCTAAATCTGAGTAGCGAGGAAGAACACACGTTTGCCCTGGAGATTTGCAATCAGCTGCGAGAAAAAGGCGCGCAGCTCGCTGCATTCTCGCACTCGATTGACGAATTGAGAGATAACCTGAAAGCAGTAATTGGCAACGTGCGAGGAGGTTATGGATTTGGAGCTACAGCTCGGCGACTAAGCGGAGTCGCGTTTGCTTCATACGCTGCTGCAGTTTTGGATAATGCGGAAGCTCGCCTCAGGCAAGACAACGTGAGGATTATTGACGCGCCAAAAAGTCAGGATTTTTTTCAGTATTTCAGTGGTGATGAACAGGAAAGAGTCAGAGCAAGTTTTGGCATTTTCTCAAACCAGTTAGCCCAAGAGAGAGACGCAGAGTCGATAGCAGCAACGATACGACTGAGGCGGGGGAAACGGGTGAAAATGGGTAGGTTTGCAACGGCAGGGTATCTTTTCGTAACGGATAATCCGTGGGTCGCAGAGCGTGCTCAGGAATTTCTAAAGCGGCAAAAATTGTTCGCGGATGGCGAGGTTCCGCCGGCAATCTCGGAGCGATATCTTGCGGGCATTCTATGGGTCATATTCGGCGGAAAGGGAAAGGATTTGTCGCGACATTTACTGTTAGCGAACTGCGCTGCTGCCCTTGAGCCGCGGAGTGATGTTGTAAAGCAGATGCATCGTTTTCTGAGTGACATGGATCCTAAACAGGCAGAGTTTTTCCGCACGCTAATGACCGAGGAACGCGCAGGTCAGTACACGATGCAATTGACCTTGGGCGACTCCGCCTTACTCAATCAAGACAACGCGGTTGCGGTTCTAGAGCAGGTAAAAAATTCCTTAATTGAGAAAATGGAATTGGACAAGAACGCCCAACTAGATGAGGTTAAAGCGAGGCACGAGGCAGAGGTGGCTCACCAGAGAGAAATTGCCGAAGAACTACGCGATGAGTTACTTAATAGCCAAGCGGGACAACTTTGGATACAGGGGGAACTCAAGCAAAGCAAGGAGAGTGTGGAAAAGTTGGCGGCGACTGTGGCCGCGGAGAAAGCGATCCACGTCGAGGAACGAAGGAAACTCGTGGAGCGTTGTGTCCGCGCAGCTTCTAAGTATGAAGCCACCGTGCATATGATGATTTCAGTAGCCGTCGCAACTTTAGGTGGCGTAATCACGTGGTTTGGAATTCAGGATTCTCAGAACTTGACAATAAAAAGCAGTGGTGCGGCGTTTGCATGGCTTGTTGCCTTTCTAGGATTCTGGAAGATCCCTGACTATGTGTTGGGAGGTTCCATGCGTAAGTTGCGCTACAAAACCTACCGGAAAAAAATGGCGGAATTAGGACTCGAAAGTGATGCCGACCTTTATGAGTTGGATTGGGAAAATCGCACTGCTCTTATTCGAGCCGAGACAGAGCAGGCAATCCAAATAAACATTACCAAGCAATCATGAATACATCCAATATCGTCCAAAAACTATGGAACTACTGCAACGTCCTGCGCGACGACGGCATGAGCTACGGCGACTACGTCGAGCAGCTCACCTATCTGCTGTTCCTGAAGATGGCCGACGAACGCAGCCGGCCGCCTTATAACCAGACCAGCCCGGTGCCCGCCGGCTACGACTGGCCCAGCCTGCTGAAGAAGGACGGCGACGAGTTGTTCGATCACTACCGCCACACGCTGGAAGAGCTGGGCAAGCAGAAAGGCTTGCTCGGCCTGATCTTCACCAAGTCGCAGAACAAGTTTGATTCGCGCCGCTTTAGTGCGGCGCTCACCCTGCGGGCGCCTATGGGCGTCCAATCTCCAGTGGGGATTGTCAGGACCCGGCCAAGTTGCGGCGGCTGTTTTAACCCGGTAGCTCGGGCAATTTCTTGTCGATAGTAATGAGTGTTTTTGTTGTTGTGTGTGTTGTACTATGTAACTGAGTGTTGCTGTGTGACACTGCTAGATTATTGTTATTAATGTAAAAAGATTAAATTAACTGTATTTGTTTGATTGACATCGTGTAATTCCATGCCGCCTGCTTTTGTTGATTTTCCGTTGCGCGTTGTCGCGCCGGACTTTACTTCTCCACTCACTGACGTGGTGATGGAGTTGGAGCATTTGCGCCGCCTTGAGCTTGCGGGGGATACGCCTGCCGCTGTGTTTTTCCAGCTCAAGACCATTTTCCACACGCTGGAAAGCCTAGGCTCTGCGCGTATCGAGGGCAACCACACCACGCTGGCCGATTACATCGAGAGCAAGATCGATGCGCCTGCTGAACCGTCCGATAACCTCCGGGAGGTGCAGAACATCGAAAAGGCGATGGATTATGTAGAAGAAGTCGTGCAGGCGGGCGGGGAGATTACCGAGCAGTTGATCCGGGAGTTGCACCAGATGACGGTGGGCGGCCTGATCCGGGAGGGGGACAAGACACCTGGACAGTATCGTGGCGGCAATGTGCAGATTGCTGGTGCGGCGCACCTGCCGCCGGATGTAGCGACAGTGCCGGGCTATATGCAGGAGCTGGTCGAGTTCATCAACCGTGACGACCCCCACAAGTACGATCTGCTCAAAATGGCGTTGGCGCATCACCGGTTTTGCTGGATACACCCATTCGGCAATGGCAATGGCCGCGTGGTGCGGCTGGTGAGCTACGCCATGATGATCAAGTACGGGTTCAATGTGCAGACGGGCGGGCGGGTACTGAATCCGACGGCCGTTTTTTGCAACGACCGCGATGCTTATTACACGATGCTTTCGGGCGCCGATACAGGGACGGACGAGGGGCTGGAAGCTTGGTGTCTATATGTGCTGAGCGGTATCCGGGACGAGTTGCAGAAGGTCGACCGCCTGACCCGATACGATTATCTGAAGGACGAAATTCTCAAGCCCGCATTGGCGCATAGCAAATCAAGAAAGCTGATCACCGGCCAGGAAGAGGCTGTGCTTGCAATGGCGATTGCCAAGCGGGAATTCAAGGCGGCAGATCTGGATGGCGTACTTCCTGCGCTGACGATACGCCAACGTACTTATCAACTCAGCAAGCTTTTGAATGCTCACATGATCCGCCCGGTGCGTGAAGGCGCACGCAGCTACACGATCAATTTCACCAACAGCTATCTTCTGCGTGGCGTGATCCATGCGCTAGAGCAGAACGGCTTCATCCCGCCGCTGGTGAAGGCGGGTGGCTGAGATCGAACCTAACGTAACAACTGCCTGTAATGGCGATATGGATCAAAAATGAACACCGCCACCATCGTCCAGAAACTCTGGAATTACTGCAACGTCCTGCGCGACGACGGCATGAGCTACGGCGACTACGTCGAGCAGCTCACCTATCTGCTGTTCCTGAAGATGGCCGACGAGCGCAGCCGGCCGCCCTATAACCAGGCCAGCCCGGTGCCCGCCGGCTATGACTGGCCGAGCCTGGTAAAGAAGGACGGCGACGAGCTGTTCGACCACTACCGCCATACGCTGGAGGAACTGGGCAAGCAGAAAGGCTTGCTCGGCCTGATCTTCACCAAGTCGCAGAACAAGTTCCAGGACCCGGCCAAGCTGCGCCGGCTGATCGTGGACCTGATCGACAAGGAAACCTGGGTGTCGATGAGCGCCGACGTGAAGGGCGACGCCTACGAGGGCCTGCTGGAGAAGAACGCGCAGGACACCAAATCCGGCGCGGGCCAGTACTTCACGCCGCGCCCGCTGATCCAGGCGATTGTCGACGCCATGGCGCCCACACCCAAGGAAACTATTTCCGACCCGGCCTGTGGCACCGGCGGATTTTTGCTGGCGGCGCACGACTATGTGGTGAAGCACTACCCCAACATGACGTCGGCGGAGAAGAAGAAACTGCGCGGGGAAAGCTTCAAGGGCTGGGAACTGGTGCAGGCCACGGCGCGGCTGTGCGCGATGAACATGCTGCTGCACGGCATTGGGAGTGTAGAAGCGGCGTCCCGCCGCTTGGACGACGATGAAAAGCGGCGGGACGCCGCTTCTACGTTACCGATTGCGGTGGGCGATTCGCTGGCCGCCGACCCCGGCGAGCGCTTCGATGTGGTGCTGACCAATCCGCCCTTCGGCAAGAAGAGCAGCACCACCATCGTGGGCGAAGAGGGCAAGGTCAGCAAGGAGCGCGACACAGTCGAGCGCGACGACTTCTGGGCCACCACCTCGAACAAACAGCTCAACTTCGTCCAGCACGTGAAGACGCTGCTGAAGCAGAACGGCCGTGCCGCCCTGGTGTTGCCGGACAACGTGCTGTTCGAAGGCGGGGCAGGCGAGACCATCCGCCGCAAACTGCTGCACGACTGCGACGTCCACACCCTGCTGCGCCTGCCCACCGGCCTGTTCTACGCTCAGGGCGTGAAGGCGAATGTGCTGTTCTTCGACAAGAAGCCCGCCGCCGAAACCCCGTGGACCCGCAAGCTGTGGATCTACGACCTGCGCACCAATATGCATTTCACGCTCAAGACCAGCACGCTGAAGCGGGAAGATATGGACGAGTTCGTGAAGTGCTACCACCCGGAAAACCGGCATGACCGCAAGCCGACGTGGTCGCAAGACAACCCCGACGGTCGCTGGCGCGCCTACGACTACGAAGACCTGGTCAGCCGCGACAAGGCGAGTTTGGATATCTTCTGGCTGAGAGATGAATCGCTGTCCGACTCCGACAACCTGCCCGCGCCGGAAGTGATTGCGGCGGAGATTGTGGAGGACCTGGAGGCGGCGCTGGAGCAGTTCAGGGAGATTTTGGCGGATATGGGGCCGGAGGAATTAACCGCCGCTTAGGCGACGGAGATGCCTATGAGTTATCTATACGAAGCTGTAAGGCACGCAACATTAATTGAAAGCGTGCTCAGGCAGACAATCATTTTTTCCGTGCATGAAGCATGGAAACGAACCGCGCCAAATAAGCCACAAGAACCCGATATTGTTGCGGCGTTGGTAGCCGATGGCGAGGGAGAAATAGGGATGGAGCCCGAAATATTTCGGCGCCCCCAGTGGCAACCAAAGCGATCAACAACCGTAGCCAGGGGCAACGTAGCGGAATCCGGGAATCAGTCGGCGTGATTTGCTTCCCTGAATTTCGTTTCACCCCATCCAGACTACCTTTGCTAGAGCTCGCTGCTGATCGGCAGCCGTAGCCGTAGTGGCGTGAGTGACGTCAAACATTCTTGCGTATCCAAAACTGCAACTTGCCTTGTGACTCCTGCTGCTGGATCAAGTCATTCGCGGTCTGGTTGCAATAGGCCGGTATGTCCTTGAGCATCGACGTTTTGTCGGCGGTTACCAACAGCACTTCGCCGGCTGCGGCATGTTTCAATGCCTTGGTGATGCGAATGATGGGCTCCGCGCAGCACAGGCCGCACACGTCCAGCGTTCGGTCGTATTCCATGGGTCCGCTCCTTATGCTAACAGATATTCCCGCATCAACTGCCGCGCCCGATGTAGGCGGCTTTTTACTGCCGCCGGTGTCAGTGCGAGCTGTTGCGCGAGTTCGTGGATGGGCATTTCTTCGAAGTCGCGCAACAAGATAATCTCGCGGTAATGCGGCGGCAGTGATTCGAGCGCTCTCACCAGATCGAGCCGCAGCGCGTCGACGGAACGCGCCACCAGCCAATGCTCGGCCTTCTGTTCATCCAGATGCTCGATGCCGAATAGCCGCCGCTCCAGGCGCCTGCACTCACGTCGCACGATCGTGAAGAGCCAGCCGGAAAAGGCGACAAGGACGCGTACCGATTGCACACGTCGGGAGAGGATCAGCAGCGTTTCTTGTACGGCATCGTCCACGTCGCTCATCAGGCAATTGCGCTGCGCATAGCGGCGAATGTCCGGCTGGCACACCTGCAACAAGCGATCGAGCGCTGCCGGATCGCCTATCTGTGCCGCCTCGATCAGGGGGTAGTGCCTTTCTGCAATCGCCATCGGCCTAGCTCCGCTCCCGTTTTGCCAGGCGGCGACCAGCCAGTGCGCACATCGGACAAAACCCGAACACGCCGGACAGCGCCATCCCTGCGCCGCCGGCCGCAAGCATCCAGCCCAACATTCCGCCGACGCTCGCTAGTGCATACACGGTCATGGCCGCGCCGCCACCAACGCGTAGCCAGCGTTCCCATCGGGGTAGGTTTTTCACATAGAGCATTTCGTTTTCCTTTCGCACGTGTCGAGGACATCCCTCTACCGGCTAAGAGGCTTGGAAGCGCGGATTGGATTCGCGGTCCAAAAAATCTGGAGATATCTGCTCACCTCTCGACGGGGAATGCCCCACTAACATGGCGGCCCGGCTTGTTGAGGTTGGTAACTAAAAGGGTCAGCTTCGCTTTGTTTCTTCGTTAAACGAATCCATGAATCCATGGGCTCCGTTCATTTTCTAGTCTTCTTTCTATCTACAAGATGACGGGTATTCTCGTCCAGGCTCGTGTATAGCTCCAGGAGAAAATCGTCGACGCCGGCGTTTAAGGTACCAATGCGTCGCTCTACAAGGTCATACTTTTCTTGCTGTTGATTTTGACCCTCAAGCACGGCGTATCTTAGAGCCAGCATCGCATTGTGGGCCTGCACGAATTTGCCGTAGACGGTAGTAGGCTCTTGGATTAAACGGGTCAGCTTCGAATTATTTTTGACAGGCTCCTCGCTACCCGCATGATCCTCCACTGTTCCCAAAAACTCGCCGCCAAATTGCTCGGTGTTTCTCCTGCGCCGCTAGAGGAAACCAATCCGCTCGGCAGTTGGCACGGCCATCTGTTTACCCTAGACCGTCGGCAGTGCGTGATGTTCTGCTACGATGCGACGCGCTATGTGCTGTTTCTACCCGGTCTGCGCAAGGCGGATTTCGTGGAGCTGGGCAGCATGTGGTTTCGTCCCCTCTATCTTGCGACGCTGGCCATGTCTGGCTGTCCGGATAGCAGCATCCGGACGACCCGACGCTAATTTATGCATTTCGCCGTATCCCGAAATTCGGCAACCGTGTTTTGAGAGTGGTTTACAATCAGACGAAAACGCCGCCGCATATCGTGACGGTTTATTTCGACCGAACGGCAAGAGGCAAACGATGAGATTCGACTACGATCCCCAAGTGGATGCACTGTACATTCGGCTCAACGAAGCGAAAATCATTCGAATCAACGGGGTCAGACTCGATATCATCAGTCGCCACACGATGCTGATTGGAAACTGCATTGTCGTTTCTGACCGTATTGCCCAACTCAGGCGATAGGTAACGGCCTTGGCAACCCCCATTTCCCATCTTGCCGTACCGCTGGCGTTAAGTGCGGCCCTGGGTCCCGATATGGTCCCCGCGGGACTCATGGCATTGGCGCTTGCTTGCGCCGTGCTGCCCGACATCGATGCGGTGGGGTTGTGGTTGGGGATCCCTTACGCCCACGCGTTCGGACACCGCGGCTTTACGCATTCGCTTCCGTTCAGCCTGGCGCTGGCCGGGGCGGGGTCGCTGTTCGCGCCGGAGCTGGGTGCGGCGCCGTCGATCGCGTTCCTCGTACTCTTCGTCAGCGCCGCATCGCACGGACTGCTGGATGCGATGACCAACGGCGGACTCGGCATCGCTTTCTTCAGCCCGTTCTCGAATCGGCGCTACTTTCTGCCGTGGCGGGTGATCGAGGTATCACCACTGAGCATCTTCGAGCTTGTCTCGTGGCGTGGTCTGCGCGTGCTGGGCTCCGAGGTCCGTTACGTGTGGATTCCCTGCGTGGTTTTCGGGCTGGCGGGTATTGCCGTGCGGGGATTGTTCGGGCCGATTTGAGTGCGATGCAATAGCGAAGAAGTCTGCAACCAACCGAGGCTGTTGGTTTGCAAACAGGGTTGTTCCACTTCAACCAGAGTGTTTATATGTTCAGATAAGTTAAAGGGGTGTGGGTACGGACCGCACAAGTACCGAGGCAGCAACATCAATGCCACCGCTTCAAGACTGGCAGATACGCCTACGAGGGCTTGCTGGAGAAGAACTCGCAGGACAGCAAGTCCGGCGCGGGCCAGTACTTCACGCCGAGCTCGCGATGTTCGCCGTCGTCGGCATGATCATGATCATGGTCACCACGACCACCATCATGATGATGGCCGCCACCATGGGGACCATCGGGGGCGATGCTGATCGGCAGTGCCATGTCTCGTGGCATCTGCATGCGCTCCGTCAGAACACATCGCTCCCTGTTGATTGAATAGACGTTTTTGCCCGGCCGCCTGCCCCCATAGTTTAAGAGTTTCAGCATTTGTTAACCCAAGGTTTGCATATTAAGTTTAATTTAAACTTGCCGTCGGTTTATGAATAGTGCTATTTTGCAAACCATGGGTAAGCAAAAAAGCGCAAAGATAAACTTGCTTCAGGGCTTGCTGGAGGAAGGCCTGTTGGCATCAACCTCGTGGTTGGAGGGGCGGGGCTATTCCCGCACGCTGTTGTCGAAGTATGTCCAGAGCGGGTGGCTGACCTCGCCAGCGCGTGGGGTGTATCGCCGCCCGGGGCCACCGCTGAAGTGGCAGCATGTGGTGGCCAGTCTGCAATTGCTTGGGGAGAGTTATCTTCATGTTGGTGGGCGGACAGCGCTGGTCCATCATGGGCTAGGGCACTACGTCCGCATGAGCGGGGTGGAGACGATATTTCTCTATGGGCCGGAAGTGTTGCCCGCTTGGGTGAACAAGCTCGGTTTACAGGAGCAATTCGTGGTTCGGAACGACACGATGTTCGGCAACTTGCGCGCGCGGCGGGATGAGCATGGCGTGTTCGCAGATTTCCAGGGTAAGGCGCTTGGCACCGGTCAGCTGGCCGATTTCGGGTTGCAACAAACGGCTTGGGGGGCGTGGGATTGGCGCTTGCTGTATTCCACGGACGAACGCGCCATGTTCGAAGTGCTGCAGGATGTTCCAGCGAAGGAGTCGATCTATGAGGCCGATGTGCTGATGCAGGGTTTGGGGAACCTGCGGCCGGCTCGTGTGACAACGCTTCTCAAGGCTTGTGCCAGCGTGAAAGTGAAGCGGCTTTTCCTGGCGCTGGCGGAGCGTCACCAGCACCAGTGGTTGGCGCATCTCGATTTGGCGAGGGTGGACCTGGGCAAGGGCAAGCGCATGCTGGCGCCAGGCGGAAAGCTGCACCCGAAATATCTGATCACACTGCCGGCTGACCTCGATGATCACACCCGATAGTCCGTATTTCGCGCAGGTTCGGCTGCTGGTGGGCGTGCTGCCCATTGTGGCCAGGGAGCACTGCTTTGCGCTCAAGGGCGGGACCGCGATCAATCTGTTTGTGCGCGACATGCCGCGCCTGTCGGTGGACATCGATCTTGCATTTGTACCGGTTGGTGACCGCGCGACGGCTCTGGAGGAGATTGACGCTGCGCTTGGCAGAATCACCGAGGTATTAACGGGTCGGCCGTATGGCTACCGTGTGCGCATAGGCAAGCGTCAAGACGGCAGTGCTTACGGGTTGCTGGTTTCGGATCGCTCGGCAGAAATCAAGATTGAGGTGTCACCGGTGTTGCGCGGCTCGGTATATCCGGAGGTGATGAAGCGAATAGTGGGCCGTGCCGAGGCGGAGTTTGGCTTTGCCGAGGTGCCTGTTGTCTCGTTTGCCGACCTGTACGCCGGAAAGATCGTCGCGGCGCTGGATCGCCAGCACCCGCGTGATCTGTTTGACGTGAAGCTGCTGTTGGCCGAGGAAGGCATCAGCGACGAGCTGTTCCGCGCTTTCCTGGTCTATTTGATCAGTCACGACGGTTCTATCGCGCGGGTCTTGAATCCGACGCGCAAGCCACTGGACGATTTGTTCGGGAGGCAATTTGTGGGGATGACGGTGGAGGCCGTGACGGTCGACGAATTGGATCAGGCGCGTACCGACCTGATCGTAGCCCTGCATGCGCGGCTGGGCGAAAGCGAGAAGGCATTCCTGATGTCCTTCAAGCGTGGCGAACCGCGTTGGGATTTGCTTGGCATCGACCATGCAGCAGACCTGCCGGCGGTGCGCTGGAAGCTGCAAAACCTTGCCCAGATGTCACCCGAGAAGCATTGCGAGTCGCTCGGCAATCTGGAACGCCTGCTGGGGAGCATCTAGGAAAGAATGAATACCGCAACCATCGTCCAGAAACCTTGGAACTACTGCAACGTGCTGCGCGACGACGGCATGAGCGAGAGGGGGCTAACCCGTTTGTTTGATGCGCAATTCTTGATGACGTGAGCGTAAACCATGAAATTTCCCCAACTCCCCGTCGGTGCGCAATTTGAACTCGACGGCAAGACTTACACCAAAGTCAGTCCGCTGGTAGCCGCGGCAGAGGACGGTAGCGGTCAGCGCGTGATTCCGCGTTACGCAGTGCTCAGGCCAATCGGCGAGCCGGTGCAGGCCAAGGCAGCGGAGCATGCCGGGCAGCTCGATCCGGATAAGGTGCGGGTGGCGTTTGCACGCTTTGAAGCCGATGCCATGCGATTGTTAGACGAGGCTTGCGGCGACGATGCGGGTCGCTGTGATGCATTCAAGGCTGAGCTGGCTGAGGCGGGGCAGCGGTTTCGCGACGGGCTGTAACACGCCCGTGTCCGGCAGCTGCATTGCATGCGGTGTATCTGAGGATGAAATCAACCCTGATCCGACAAGCCGCTAACCAGCGCAGCTTGAGCGAGTCCGAGGGCGCACAGCCCCGCTTAAGAAAGCCTTAAGATTTCGGCCGCAACATGGCAACAAAGGAGTTGCCATGAATCTATTATCCCTGCATCAATCTCTGCTTCGATCCATCGCCGCTGTCGGGCTGGCCGTTGCCGCTCTCGCGCCTGCCGCGCAGGCGGCGACCCCGTCGGAACTGTTGTCCGGCTACACCGCGCAGGCCGGTTCGCCTGCCGTGCCTGCCCGGGGCCAGCAATTCTTCACCGCCCACCACGGCCGCGAATGGAGTTGCGCTTCGTGCCATGGCGCCGTGCCCACCACGACCGGCAAGCATGCGTCGACCGGCAAGACCATCGGTGCGCTGGCGCCGGCCTTCAACCCCAAGCGCTTCACCGACGCGGCCAGGACCGAGAAATGGTTCCGTCGCAATTGCAATGACGTCGTGGGCCGCGAATGCACTGCCGCCGAGAAGGCGGACGTGCTGAGCTGGCTGCTGACGCTCAAGCCTTGATGCGCCGCACTTCATTCACGCTATCAGGAGAACCCGCCATGCCGTTTCGACTTCGCTCCCGCGCCCACCAGGCCCTGTTCGGCTTGCTCGTCGCCATCGGTATCAATCACCCGGCCGCGGCCGATGACGACCAGCGCGCTGCGCGGGTGCCGCTGTTGCCCAAGTATCAGCAGGAATGTGCCGCCTGCCACGTGGCCTACCCGCCCGGCATGCTGCCGGCCGCCTCCTGGCAGCGGGTGATGCATAACCTGCCGCACCACTACGGCACGGATGCCTCGCTTGATCCGGCAACGGTGAAGCAACTCGCGACCTGGCTCACCGCTTACGCCGGCACTTATGGGCGCGTGCGCGAAGCGCCCCCCGAGGACCGCATCACCCGTTCGGCGTGGTTCATCCGCCAGCACGACGAGGTGCCTGCGTCCGCCTGGAAGCGACCGTCGATAAAGAGCGCTTCCAACTGTGCCGCCTGCCATACCCGATCCGACCAAGGAGATTTCAATGAACGATTTGTCCGTATCCCCCGCTAACCAATCTGTCAACGCACCGGGAACCCGCAAGATCCTGGTCTGGGACGTTCCGGTTCGCGTCTTCCACTGGCTCATGGTGCTGAGTTTTGCCGGTGCCTACCTCACCGCCGAGAGCGAACATTGGCGACTGCTGCATGTGACGTTGGGCTACACGATGGCTGGTCTGGTGGGCTTTCGCATTGTCTGGGGCCTGATGGGCACCCGTTATGCGCGCTTCTCGACCTTCGTGCGCGGCCCCAAAGCAGTGGCGCGCTATCTCGGCGTGTTGCTGCGCGGCCGGCCCGAACACCATACAGGCCACAACCCGGCCGGCGCGCTGGCCATCGTGGCCCTGCTGGGCCTGACGCTGGCCGTCACCGCAGCGGGCTGGGCCACCTACAACGATATCGCAGGCGACTGGCTGGAAGAGGTACACGAGGCGGCAGCCAACGTGATGCTGGCCGTCATCGGCGTGCATGTCGCTGGTGTGTTGCTCAGCAGTTGGTTGCACCGGGAGAATCTGGTGGGCTCAATGATCAACGGGCGCAAGCCGGGCCTGCCAGAGCAAGGTATTCGCCGCCCCTGGCGCAGCGTGGCCGTGCTGATGCTGGCGGTGGTGCTGGGTTTCTGGTGGATGCAGTGGCAAAGCGCACCGTCGGGCGCTGGCCTCGCCGACCGGCCCGCTGCATCGGCGCAGGACGGGAACCCTGATCGCGGCTGAGCACGCTTCATGAGACAATCCGTGCCATGCATATCCTGCTCGCCGAAGACGATCCGCTGCTAGGTGACGGCCTACGCGCCGGTCTGCGGCAGCTCGGCTTCCAGGTGGACTGGGTGCGCAACGGCGAGGCCGCAGAGCGCGAGTTGCGCGCCCAGCCCTATGCGGCCGCGGTGCTCGACCTCGGGCTGCCGCTGAAGGATGGCATGGAGGTACTGGCTGCTGTCCGCCGCGCCGGCGTCACGCTGCCGGTGCTGGTGCTGACCGCGCGTGACGCAGTGCCCGACCGTATCCGCGGACTCAACGTCGGCGCCGACGACTATGTGGTCAAGCCGGTGGACCTGAACGAACTCGCCGCACGGCTGCGCGCGCTGATTCGCCGTGCACACGGCCAGTCGCAGGAGTGCCTGACCGTGCAGGATATCGTTCTCGATCCGGCGGCCCGCTCCGTGCGACAGGCGGGCGAGCCCGTCACGCTGTCGACCCGGGAGTTCGACCTGCTGCACGCGTTTATGCTCAACGCCGACCGCGTGCTCTCGCGTGAACAGCTCGAACAGCATCTCTACAGCTGGGGCCAGGAGGTGGAAAGCAACGCGGTCGAGGTGCACATCCATAATTTGCGGCGCAAGCTTGGCGCCGCACTGATCCAGACCGTGCGCGGCGTCGGCTACATTCTGCTGCGCGACTTACCAAAATCATGATCAAGCCGCCTGGTTCGCTGCAAGGCCGGCTGCTCGCGCTGGTGCTCGCCGTGGTGGTGGGCGTCTGGCTGGTCACGGCGACGATGACTTGGTTCGACGCGAGTCACGAGCTCGACGAACTGCTCGACAGTCACCTGGCGCAGGCGGCTGCACTGCTGGTGGTGCAACAGGCGCGAGAAATAGAGGATGACGGCAGCGGCATCGACGCGCCCACACTGCACCGCTATGCGCCCAAGGTTGCATTCCAGGTCTTCCACGAGGGCCGCCTGGTGCTGCGCTCGGCCAACGCGCCAGTCGTACCGATGGTCGAGCCCGGCCAGGGTATCAAGACCGGCTTTGCGACAGTGCAGATCGGAGGCATTGCGTGGCGCGTGTTTGCAGCCTACGGGGCCGAGCGCGACGTGCAAGTGTACGTGGGCGAGCAGGCGAGTTCGCGGGCCTCGATCCTGTGGGCCGTGCTGCGCAGCACGCTGTGGCCGATGGTCGTGGCGCTGCCGCTACTGGCGTTGGCGGTGTGGTGGGCGGTGTACCGCGGCGTCGCACCCATGCGCCGGCTCGGACGCGCACTGGCTGAGCGCCAACCGCAGGCGCTGAATCCGCTCGCGCTCGACGGCATAACCTCGGAGATGGCGCCGATGGTCAACGCCCTGAACGGTCTGTTCGAGCGCATTGGCACGCTGCTGGAATCCGAACGCCGCTTCACGGCAGATGCCGCGCACGAACTGCGCACGCCGATCGCGGCGATCCGCGCCCAGGCGCAGGTGGCGCTGGCAGAAGCTGACGATGCGCGGCGCAGACACGCGCTGAAAAGCACGCTGGAGGGCTGCGACCGCGCCACGCGACTGGTGGAGCAATTGCTGACCTTGTCCCGGCTGGAAGCCGTTGCGGTACCCGCCATGGCGGACGTCGATCTGAGCGCGTTGACCCAACGGGTGGTGGCCGAACTGGCGCCGAAGGCGCTCGCCAAAAATCAAACATTGGAATTCGAGGCTGCCGAACCTTGCAGCGTTCCAGGCAATGAGACGCTGCTCACGGTTCTGGTGCGCAATCTGGTCGACAACGCGGTGAGATACAGCCCGGCGTCAGCGCAAGTGAAGGTGAACGTGCGGCAGCAGGCCGGGCGTGCAGTGTTGAGCGTTGAAGACAGCGGGCCGGGTCTGGCCGAGGCCGACCGGAAAAGGCTGGGTGAGCGGTTCTTCAGAGTGCCTGGCAGCAGTGAGAGCGGCAGCGGACTGGGCTGGTCGATCGTGCGGCGCATCGCAGCCGTGCACCGGCTGGATCTGCAGGTCGAGACTTCGGACGAACTGGGCGGCCTCGCCGTGCGCGTCATCGGTCAGGCGAATGTCGCGACAGTGTGAGTGTTTTCATTGGCTGAGGGGGCAGCGGTTTCCGGACACGCTGCGGCGCTAGCCGGGATGGCTGGAATCAGACGCAGCCGGTGGGTTTGGGCAGGCCGCCGTATTTGGTGATGGGTTTCATCGGGCCGGTCATCCAGATTTTGAACAGCTCTTTCTGGTCTATCTCGATGTATTTGGCGAATTTCCGGACCGGCGGCACCGAGTTGCATTCCTCGTAGTATTCGCGGGCTTTCATGATCTGTTCCCACTTCACATCGGTCAGTTCAAAGTCGTCGGCTGCGGCCATCGCGCGGGCGATTTCCGGCGTCCACGCGCTCATGTCGGTCAGATAGCCATCCCCATCACGTTGCGGAATATCCATTTCAGCCTCCTGTGTTTTCGTTGTTTGAACAGTTTATACCAATGCCGCCAAAATCAGGTGTGGCCATCGCTATGTGAGCAGTCGACGGCGGGTGAATCCCAGCGCCAGCCAGTAGCTCAGCAGGCCCCATGCGACCAGTGCCGCCACGTGTCCGGCGATGTGCGCCGGGATGTGACCGAGGATCAGCGGGCGCACCAGGTCGATGGCGTGCGACAGCGGCAGCCAGGCGGATGCAATCTGGAGAAAGCCCGGCAGCCGGTCCACCGGGTAGAACACGCCGCACAGCAGCACCATCGGCGTGATCACCAGGGTGAAGTAGTACATGAAGAAATCGTAGCTGGGCGACAGCGCGGTCATCACCAGGCCCATCGCGGAGAAGGTCAGGCCGATGAGGATGACCACCGGCAGTACCCACAGGCTGAGCAACCAGCTTTGCTGCAGCCCCATGGCCCAGATCACCGCCAGAATGGCGAGTCCTGACAGCAGGCTCTTCGACGCGCCCCACACCAGTTCGGCCAGCATCACGTCGTCCAGATTGAGCGGGGCGTTGAGGATGGCATCCCAGGTTTTTTGTACGTGCATGCGCGAGAAGCCGGAGTAGAGCACCTCGAAGGTGGCGCTGTTCATGGTCGAGTAGCAGATGGTGCCCGCCGCCAGGAAGGTGATGTAACGCGCGCCGCCGACCTCCGGCATCAGGCTGCCGAGGCCGTAGCCGAAGCCGAGCATGTACAGCATGGGGTCGGCCAGGTTGCCGAGAATGCTCGATCCCGCGAGTTTTTTCCACACCAGAAAGTTGCGCCGCCACACCGGGATGAAGCGCAGCGACAGGCGCGGCGGGGCAAAGTGTTCAAGCAGGGTGGTCGCCATCATGAATCGCGCAGCTCGCGTCCGGTAAATTTCAAAAACACGTCTTCCAGGTTGGATGGCCGGTGCAGGTAGCGCAGGCTGCTTTGTGCGTGCAGCTGGGCGAGCAGTTCGGCGCAGTCATGGGTATAGCAAAACAGCGTCTCGCCGGTGATCTCATGCCGCGCGCACATCGCCTTGCCGTGGGTGCGCCCCCATTCGGCGACGCCCTCGCCGTAAATTTCGACCACGCTGGGTTCGATCTCGGTGGCAATCATTTCGCGCGGGCTGCCGGCGGCAATCGCCGCACCGTGGTCGAGAATCACCAGCCGGTCGCACAGGCGCTCGGCTTCTTCCATGAAATGGGTAGTGAGCAGAATGGTCTTGCCCTGCGCAATCAGCCGGCGCAAACCCTGCCAGATCACATGCCGCGCCTGCGGGTCGAGTCCGGTGGTGGGCTCGTCCAGCACGATCAGTTCCGGGTCGTTGATCAGCGCGCGCGCCAGGGTCAGGCGCCGCTTCATGCCGCCCGACAGCGTGGTGATTTTCACGTTCGCCTTGCTCACCAGTCCGGCGAATTCCAGCAGCGCCGGGATGCGGCTGCGGATCAACGCGTCGCTGATGCCGAAATAGCGCCCGTACACCAGCAGGTTTTCCGCCACGGAAAAATCCGGATCGAGGTTGTCCATCTGCGGTACCACGCCGATGCGGATACGCGCTTCGCGGCCGCGCAATGGCACCGGCTCGCCCAGGATGTCGATGCTGCCGCTATCCGGTGCAACCAGCCCGAGCAGCATTTTCAGCGTGGTGGTTTTGCCGGCGCCGTTGGGCCCCAGCAGGCCGAAGCATTCGCCCGCATGAATGTCGAGATTGAGCCCGCGCACCACTTCGGCGTCGCCATAGCGTTTGCCTAGACCGCGCACGCTTATGAGCGACATGCTGCCAGCGCCGCCAATTTGAGTTCGGCCAGCTTGCCATGAAAGAAATGCCCGGTGCCGCGGATGATTTCGATGGGCGTGCCGCAGTCCTGTGCCCAGGCTTGCGCCGCAGCCAGCGGCACCAGCTCGTCGTTTTCGCCGTGGATGATGGTGGTTGCGGAGGGCATGCAATCGAATGCGTAGAGGTTCACGGCAGGGCCGATCAGGATCAGCTTGTGGACGGCGATACGCTGCGCCACGCGGTGCTGCACATAGGCGCCGAACGAGAAGCCGGCCAGCAGCAGCGGCAGGGCGGAGTCGTAATGGCCGCGCACGAATTCAATCACCGCCAGCATGTCTTCGGTTTCGCCGATACCGCCATCGTAGACGCCGTCGCTGCCGCCGACGCCGCGGAAATTCGGGCGCACCGCAACATAGCCTTGATCGTGGCAGGTCTGCGCCAGCGTTTGCACGACCTTGTTGTCCAGCGTGCCACCGTGCAGCGGATGCGGATGGGCGATGAACGCCAAGCCGCGACGCTGGCTGCCGGGGTCGTTGACCACGGTCTCCACGTTGCCGATGGCGGTTTTAATGCGGAGCTTGGAGCGCTTCACGTCAGATTTTCAGCCGTTCGACGACCTGGCCATGTTGCAGATGCTGTTCGATGATTTCGTCGATATCCTGCTCGTCCACGAAGGTGTACCAGGTGCCTTCCGGATACACCACCAGCACCGGGCCTTCGCTGCAGCGATCCATGCACCCTGCGCTGTTGATGCGGCATTTGCCTTCGCCATTGAGATCCAGCGCCTTGATTTTCTTTTTGGCGTAGTCGCGCATAGCCTGGCCGCCGGACGCGCCGCAGCATCTGGCGCCGTCCTCGCGCTGGTTGGTACAGAAAAAAACGTGGTGTTTGTAGTAGCTCATGGCTGCTTGTCCTGCGTAAGTTCGGTGTATTTTCTGGCGTTGCCGCGCGCCGCATCGGCGGGATATTTTTGCCCGTTGTGGATCAGTTTGGCACGCGCGGCGGCGAGCAAATCCAGCTCCAGCACATCGGCCAGACGCACCAGATAAATCAGCACGTCGCTCATTTCTTCGCCGATGGCGGCCAGTTTGGCCGGGTCCGGGCGCTGGCTCTGTTCCGGCGTGGCCCACTGGAAATGCTCCATCAGCTCGGCGGCCTCGACCGCCAGGGCCATCACCAGATTTTTCGGCGTATGAAACGGCTGCCAGTCGCGCTCTTCAGCAAAGCGGCGAATATCGGCCTGTAGTTGCTCGATGCTATCGGTGGACATGCACGTGCCTCCTGTTGCGGGTGGATAGTGTAGCATCCCCGTCATGGCCGAACTTGTCCTGCTCTCCGGCGGCATCGATAGCGTGACCTTGCTGCATCTCAAGCACAGCGAGGGCGCACAGCTGCATGCGCTGTTCATCGACTATGGCCAGCGCGCCGGCCGCGAGGAGTTGCGTGCCGCCAGCATTCACAGCGCTGCGCTCGGCGTGCCGTTGCAGCGGCTGGACATGGCGGCAGTGGGCGATGCTTTTCGTGCCGGGCAGACGCAACGCCTGCACGTGCCGCTGCCGCACCGCAATCTGGTGGCGCTGGCGCTGGGGATGAGTTATGCCACGCAAATCGGCGCAGCGTGCCTGCATCTGGCGCTCAATCGCGACGACGCGGGCGCCTATCCGAGCGCGTCGCCGCTGTTTGTGCAGGATTTCAATAATATGGCGCACAGCCTGGGCGATATTGCGGTGCACACGCCGCTGGCGGAACTGAATAAAGTGCAGGTGATTGAACTTGCAATCAAATTGGGTATAAATTTACGCGATACGTATAGCTGCCTGCTGGGTTACCCCGAGCCATGCGGGCATTGTCCGCAATGTTTGCGACGTAGGGCGGCGTTGCAGGCAGCCGGCGTGAGCTGTGTTGAATGAATGCCATGAACGTCAGCCTGACTATCGCTTTTGGATGATGTGCGCTGTGGCTGCCACCGGCATGTTCGAACAGGTTTGTCTGTAGCCTGGCTGTTGGTGTCTCGACGGGTATGTAACGCGTGTCGCCGATAACAGGTGATGATTGTGCGCATTAAAAATGCTAACTTGTTGATAGATTGAGCATGTCTGTATTTGGCCTGGAATATGCTTAACGTTATGGCCTATTGCGTGTGGCATGGCCACTGCAGCAACAATCGCTTTTAAGAATTACCCGTGTGGCATAATGTTTTGCGAAACTTTTAACTAATTGATAAGTGGGAGGAATACCGTGAACGCAATCAAACCCCTGATTTCTTTCCGGTGGATGATATTGCTGGCTGTGCTGGTGGGCCTGTCAGGATGTGCAACGAATTATCCAATGGCACCAGCGCAAACCGGCAACGCACCCGACTGGAACTATCTGATCGGCCCGGGCGACAGCGTCAATGTTTTCGTCTGGCGCAATCCAGAAGTCTCCGGCACCTTCCCGGTGCGTCCGGACGGAAAAATGACCATGAATCTGGTGGAAGACATGCCCGCCAGCGGAAAAACGCCGACCCAACTGGCGCGCGATCTCGAAAAAGCGCTGTCGAAATACATTCAGGAACCGATCGTGACCGTGATAGTGGCGGGTGGTATTGGCCCGTTCAGCCAGCAGGTTCGGGTGATCGGTCAGGCGACCAAACCGCAGGCGCTGAACTACCGCGAACACATGAGTCTGATTGACCTGATGATCGATGTGGGCGGCATCACCGATTTCGCTGCAGGCAACAAGGCTTACATCCTGCGTACCGTGGATGGCAAACAGCAGCGTCTGGGCGTGCGTCTGGACGATCTGGTCAATGGCGGCGATATCAGCGCCGATGTGCCCATCCGTCCGGGCGACGTGCTGGTGATCCCGGAAAGCTTTTTCTGATAATAATTTTCAGTTGCCACGAACTTCTGAAAAACTCTAGGGGGAAACATGGATGAACTGCTAAACCAGTTGATGGGCTATGCACGAGCGACCTGGCATCGTCGCTGGTACATTGTCATCGTCGCCTGGGTGGTGTCGATTGCGGGCTGGTTCTGGGTGTACACCCTTCCCAGCCGGTTTGAGGCTTCCGCACGCGTCTATGTGGATACCCAAACCCTGCTCAAGCCACTGCTCAGCGGGCTGACCGTCGAGCCCAATGTCGATCAGCAGGTCCAGCTGATGACGCGCACCCTGATGAGCCGCCCCAACCTGGAAAAAGTTGCGCGCATGACCGACATGGACATCAAGGCCAAGACGCCGCAGCAGACCGAGGCCATGCTGGATGGCCTGGCCAGGCAGATCAAGCTGGAGGCGTCTACCACGGGTCCCAATCTCTACACCATTGCGTACCAGAATGAGCACCCGGAACTGGCCAAACGCGTGGTGCAGGCGTTGCTGACCATTTTTGTCGAAAGCAGTCTGGGCAAAACCCGCAAGGATCTTTCCTCCTCCAGGAAATTCATTGATGAGCAGCTCAAAGCCTACGAGCAAAAACTCGTCGACACCGAGAATGCCATGAAGGAGTTCAAGCGCAAACACATGGGCCTGATGCCAGGAGAGGGCGGCGACTACTACGCCAAGCTGTCTGCAACCACGACCGCGCTGCATCAGGCGGAACTGGATTTGCGCGAAGCCACTGACCGCCGCGACCAGCTGAAACGCCAGTTGGCCGATGAAGAACCGGAGATTTCCGCCGCCGCGGTACAGACGCAAAGCGATCCGGAACTGGATGCGCGTATCCAGTCGCTGCAAAAAAATCTGGATACCCTGCGTCTCACCTACACCGAACTGCACCCGGATATCGTGTCGACCAAGCGCCTCATCAAGGAACTGCAAGCGCAGAAGAAACAGGAGGCCAAGACCATCACCAGCACGGGCAGTGGCCGTGCGCAAAACCCGGTCTACCAGCAGCTGACCATTGCCATTGCCGAGGCGGATGCCACGGTGGCTTCGCTCAAGGCAAGGGTGGGCGAATATCAGAGCCGCCTGACTCAGCTCAAACAGGCCGTGGACAGCACCCTCGATGTTGAGGCGGAGTACACCCAGCTGACGCGCGATTATGGGATGTATAAGGAAAACTATGCCGCCATGCTGGCGCGCAAAGAGACGGCGAGTTTGTCCGGTGAAGTGGAAAGCAAGACCGATGTCGTGGATTTCCGGGTGATCGACCCGCCGCGCGTTCCGCTCAAACCGTCCTGGCCGAACCGTCCGCTGCTGATTTCGCTGGTGCCGCTGGTAGGGATAGTCGCAGGTATTGTGGTGGCCTTCCTGGTAAGTCAGTTGCGCCGCACCGTTACCGACAGGCGTGTATTGCGCGAATTGACCGGTTTGCCATTGCTGGGCTCGGTAACCCGGATTGAAACCCCCGCCGTCAAGATCAAAAAGCGCAAAAGCCTGATCGCCTACGCGCTGTCATTTTTCAGCCTGATTGGCGCCTACGGCATTCTGCTGACGCTGCAGATGTTTATGGCGCGCTGACCGTGGTTAAAACGTGGCAGATATACCCCGCAGCAGTTTTCAGCAGCCTTGTTAAGCCGGATCCGGATTCAGGGAGTTTATAGATATGAGCATTATCGAAAAAGCAGCCAACAAGCTGGTGCACAACGATCCAGCGTCGCAGCCGCAGGCCGCAACAGTGAATGCGGCAACGGAAAAACCGGCCAACCGGATTGAGGCCGCGATGCAGCGTGAGGCTGCGCCGGACGTGCCGGCCCCGCGAACAGCTGTGGACGGCGAGGCAGACGTCGCTGCCGCAACTTCCATGCAGGTCGAGATTGATTTGAAGCGCCTGGCACGCATGGGCGGCGTCACGCCGGACGCTGAACGCAGCCAGGTAGCCGAAGAGTTCCGCCTGATCAAGCGCCCGTTGCTGGCCAATGCCTTTGGCCAGGGTGGTGCGGGCGTCAGGAACGGCAATCTGATCATGGTGACCAGCGCGCTGCCCGGAGAGGGTAAATCGTTCTGCTCGCTCAATCTCGCGATCAGTATTGCCACGGAAATGGAACGCACCGTACTGCTGGTGGATGCCGACGTGGCGCGGCCGCGCCTGCCGGAATATCTGGGGATTCGTGCCGGCAAGGGCCTGCTGGACGTGTTGCAGGATCCCAGCCTGGAACTGTCGGAGGTGATGTTGCGCACCAACATCCCCAAGCTTTCCCTGTTACCTGCCGGGCACCCTTACAAGCACGGCACCGAGTTGCTGGCCAGCTCTGCGATGAGCCGGCTGGTCGCTGACCTGGCCAATCGTTACCCGGATCGCGTCATCATTTTTGATTCCCCGCCGCTGCTGTCCACCAGTGAAGCTAGCGTACTGGCCACTCACATGGGGCAGATCGTGATGGTGGTGGAAGCAGAAAAAACCTCGCAGGAAGCCGTCAAGGAGGCGCTGAGCCAGCTTGAGTCATGCGAAATCATCGGCATGGTGCTGAACAAGGCGACCGCGGTACTCGGCAACGATAACTACTACGGATACTATGGCACATACGGAAAATAGGTCGCGACCCGGCGCTGCAATACGGCCAGGTGTGTGGCTTGCGCTCGCACAAACCCTGTTGCTCGCGGGGGTAACATTGCCGGCAATGGCGGCTGACTGGAAAATCACGCCGAATCTGACTGTGAGCGAGCGCTATACCGATAACGTCAACCTTGCGCCCTCCGGTCAGTCGAAGGAGAGTGATTTCATTACCGAGATTCGCCCTGGTGTGCAGTTCAGCAAAGAGGGTGCGCGCCTCAAAGTCCGGGGCAGTTATTCACTGCAATCCCTGACCTACCTTAACAACAGTAATAACAACGCGCTCAATCACCAGCTGAATGCGGCGGCCAACGCCGAATTGCTGAAGGATTTCCTGTTTCTCGATGCAAACACCACGATTTCCCAGCAAAACATCAATGCACTGGGACCGGTAGGGTTTGGCAACACCAACGCCACCAATAACCTGACCACGGTGGGGACCTACAGCATCAGTCCTTATATCAAAAAGCGTTTTGACAACTTTGCTGACGCCTATTTGCGGGTAAGCCAGAGCGGCGTTTATTACGATAGCCGGGGTCTTTCCAACACGGTTTCGGATAGCGTGGCCGGGTCGCTGACCAGCGGACCATCATTCAACGATCTGTTCTGGGGCGGCAATTACAGTTACACCAAGAACAACAACCAGTTTGGACCTGACACCGAATTCGAAAGGATTTCCGCTACGCTGGGTTATGCGCTGACGCGCAAACTCAGAGTGAATGCCACGGCCGGCCAGGAGCGCAATAACTACGTCAGCCTGAGCGGCAGCAAGATTGACGGTCCGTTCTGGAATGCGGGATTCACCTGGACCCCCACCTCCCGCACCAGTGTGGCAGCCACCTATGGCCACCGTTTTTTTGGTCGGACTTATTCATTCGACCTGAGCGAGCGCACCCGGCATACCACCTGGCGTGCCGGTTACAGCGAAAACCTTACCACCAGTAGCGCCACCAGCCTGTCATATGCGTTGCTGGGGGGGTATTACGTATGTCAAAGCATTCCGGCCGGGTATTCCTATTTCCCATCAACGGCATCGCCCACCGGGTTTGTGGTGGCGATTCCGCTCGGCGATCCGGTTCCCGCAGATTGCCAACTGGCTGCGGCAGTCGTTACCCCCAACCTCAGTCTGGTCAGCGAAGTCTTCATACTCAAAAACCTGACGGCAGGCGTTGGCGTGAATATAGGCAAGAGCAATTACAACCTGGGCATCTTCAGCATGCGCCGTGATTTGCAGACAAGCGGGAATTATGATCGCCAGTCCGGTGTCAATGCCGGCTGGAACTGGCATTTTGCCCCGCGCACCACGTTCAACCTGTATGGCAATCTGTCGCGCATTGAAGTGCCGTCCCAAAATCGCCAGGATGACTTGTGGATGGTTTCGGGCGGATTGACCCATCAGTTCCAGCCCAAACTATTCGGTTCCGTTATCGCTCGCCATCAGGCACGCACTTCCAACCTGCCCGGCAATGACTTCACCGAAAACAGCATCACTGCTCTGGTCAATATGACCTTCTAGGGTGCAATGACATGTACGAAGCGTATTACCACCTTAACGCCAAGCCGTTCCAGCTGAGCCCCGATCCGCGTTTTTTCTTTGGCAGCAAGGGCCACAAACGCGCCATGGCTTACCTGGAATATGGCCTGTCGCTGGGCGAGGGGTTCATTGTGATCACCGGCGAAGTGGGGGCGGGCAAGACCACGCTGGTGCGCAACCTGTTCAAGCAGCTGGAATCGGAAAATATCGTTGCGGCGCAACTGGTCAGCACCCAGCTTGATGCGGATGACACATTGCGCAGCGTGGCCGCCTCGTTCGGACTGGAACACGAGGGCATCAACAAATCCGCCATCCTGAAAAACCTTGAGGTTTTTTTGCAAGCCGCAGCACAACAGGGCAAGCGTGCGTTGCTGGTGGTGGATGAAGCGCAGAACCTGACCCCGCGCGCGGTGGAAGAGTTGCGCATGCTGTCGAATTTTCAGAACAACGACCGCTCGCTGATCCAGAGTTTTCTGCTGGGGCAGCCGGAGTTTCGCAACATCCTGCAAAGCGCTGACATGCAGCAACTGCGCCAGCGCGTGATCGCTTCCTATCACCTGGGGCCGCTTGACGCGATTGAAACCCGCGCCTACATTGAGCACCGCCTGCGTACCGTGGGCTGGAAGGGCGTGCCGTCATTCAGCGACGATGCCTTCGAGACCATTTATCAATTTACTGGCGGCATACCACGCCGCATCAATACTTTTTGCGACCGGCTGTTACTGTATGGCTTCCTGGAAGAAAAGACCGCCTTCGACAGCGTTGCCGTGAAGGAAGTGGTGGAAGACCTGCGCCACGAAGTCGCGCATCAGGATACACCCGGCGGCGGGGTGTTGCGCGGCAATGCCAGCGCTGCCAATGGTGGACAGGGCATGCCTGATGACCTGCTACAGCTCAATGGCCGGGTCGAGCAGATGGAACGCTCGCTCAACCGCATGCTGCCCATCGTACGCAAGATACTGTTCATGGTATCGGAGAAAAATACGTCTACGGCGAACGAGTCGCCGGAAGCAGATCAATAGAACAGAACCCGGAAATCAGCATGACCGATATTTTATGCGTGGTGGGCGCGCGCCCCAATTTCATGAAAATCGCGCCGGTGATGACCGCACTCGCCGCCACGGGCATAAGTGCCAAGCTGGTGCACACCGGCCAGCATTATGACGCGGCGATGAACGACCGTTTCTTCACCGATCTTGGCATCCCGCATCCTGATATCAACCTTGAAGTCGGCTCCGCCAGCCACGCCGTACAGACCGCCGAAATCATGCGCCGCTTCGAACCGGTGCTGGCGCAGGAGCAGCCTGCCGCGATTCTGGTGGTGGGCGATGTCAACTCCACCATTGCCTGTGCGCTGGTGGCCGCCAAACGCGGTGTGGCAGTGATTCACGTCGAAGCCGGGCTGCGCAGCCATGACCGCAGCATGCCGGAAGAAATCAACCGCGTGCTCACCGACCAGATTTCCGACCTGTTGTTCATCACCGAAAAAGACGCCTACAAAAACCTGGCACGCGAGGGCATCGCCGCCGCACGTGTGCATTTTGTCGGCAATGTGATGATCGACACACTGCACCATAATCTGCCGCGCGCAGTGCCTGCCGCCATGACGCTGGGCGCGGCTTTGCCTGGCGGCTATGGCGTGCTGACGCTGCACCGCCCGTCCAATGTGGACGACGCCGACATCCTCGGCAATCTGCTGGAAACCGTGGCAATGATTGCCGCCGACCTGCCCATCGTGTTCCCGCTGCATCCGCGCACTCGCGCCAGCATCGACCGCCTTGGTCTGGCGGCGTGGCTGGATAAACCAGGCATCCGCGTGCTGCCGCCACAAGGTTATCTGGAAATGCTCGGCCTGATGAAAGACGCGCGCATCGTGCTCACCGATTCCGGCGGCATTCAGGAAGAAACCACCGCGCTGGGCGTGCCCTGCCTGACCCTGCGCCACAACACCGAACGCCCGATTACCGTAGACGAAGGCACCAACACTATCGTCGGCACAGACCGCAAGCAGATTCTGGTGGCGGTGGAAGAGGTGCTGAATGGCGGCGGCAAGGCCGGGTGTATTCCAGAATACTGGGATGGTCGTGCGGCGGTGCGCATTGCCGCGATTTTGCTGCAGTGGCTGGACGCACGTAATCATGCTGTCGCATAAAAGGCCTATCGTGCGCAATGCCATGACCATCGACGTAGAAGACTACTTCCAGGTATCCGCATTTGCGCCGCATATCGCGCGTGACAGCTGGGATGCACGGCCGTGCCGGGTAGAGCGCAACATGGCGCGCATCCTGGCGCTGCTCGACGAGCATCACACCCATGCCACTTTTTTTACCCTGGGCTGGATAGCCGAGCGCTATCCGCAACTGGTGCGCGCCATTGTCGACAACGGCCACGAACTGGCCAGCCACGGTTACGGCCACCAGCGCGCGTCCGACCTGACGCCGGAACAATTCCGCGCCGACATCACCCGCGCCAAGGGGCTGCTGGAAGACATCGGCGGCGTGGCCGTGCGCGGCTATCGCGCGCCGAGTTTTTCCATTGGCAGCCGCAATCTGTGGGCGCTGGAAGCGTTGCGCGAAGCCGGCCACCACTACAGTTCCAGCATTTATCCGGTGGCGCACGACCACTACGGGATGCCCGAAGCGCCGCGCTTTGCGTTCCACCCGCTGGACGACGACTTGCTGGAATTTCCGCCCAGCACCGTCCATTTGTTCGGGCGCAACCTGCCCGCAGGCGGCGGCGGCTATTTCCGCCTGATGCCTTATGCCTTGTCGCGCTGGCTGATGCGGCGTGTGAACCACACCGACGGCCAGCCCTGCATGTTCTATTTTCATCCGTGGGAAATCGACCCGGGACAGCCGCGCCAGAGCGGTATCGGTTTCAAGACGCGGTTTCGCCATTATGTGAACCTCAACCGCATGGAAGGCCGCATTGCCCACCTGCTGCGCGATTTCCAGTGGGACCGGGTGGATCGGGTATTCATGAAGGATGCCGCATGAACACATCGGCCAAGCTCCCGCTCGAATCCGCCGACGTGACCGTGCGCCCCATGCTGGCCACTGATGCGGCACGCTGGGATGCCTTTGTGCAGACTTGCCCGGAGGCGACTTTCTTTCACCGTGCGGGCTGGCGCGAGGTGATCGAACTGGCGTTCGGGCATCGCACGCATTTCTTGCTGGCCGAAGCGGACGGCGAAATCCAGGGCGTATTGCCGCTCGCCGAGATCAACAGCCACCTGTTCGGGCATTCGCTTTCCGCGCTGCCGTTCTGCGTATACGGGGGGCCGGCGGCACTCAACGAAGCCGCAAAGCGCGCGCTGGACCAGGCCGCGCAGAAGCTTGCCGGCGAACTGGGCGTCGAGCATCTCGAATATCGCAACCTCCAGCCGTTCCATACGGATTGGCCCGGCAAGGATATATACGTCACCTTTCGCAAGGCAATCGACCCGGAAGTAGAACATAACATGACGGCGATTCCGCGCAAGCAGCGCGCCATGGTGCGCAAAGGCATCAAGGCCGGACTAGTGAGCGTGATCGACGCGGACACGCAACGCTTCTTCCACGCTTATTCCAGCAGCGTGCATCGGCTCGGCACGCCGGTGTTCTCGCGCAAGTATTTCCGGCTGCTGAAACAGGTGTTCGGCGAGGATTGCGAAATTCTCACCATTGCCCTGGATGGGCGCGTCATCAGCAGCGTGATGAATTTTTACTTCCGCGACGAAGTACTGCCCTACTACGGCGGCGGTACTGCGGAAGCGCGCAACCTGGCGGGCAACGATTTCATGTACTGGGAAGTGATGCGCCGTGCCTGCGAAAAGGGCTGCCGCGTGTTCGACTACGGGCGCAGCAAGCTCGGCACCGGCTCCTACGACTTCAAGAAAAACTGGGGCTTTGAACCGCAGCCGCTGTATTACGAATACCGCCTGGTGCGTGGCAGCAGCGTGCCCGACCACAACCCGCTCAACCCCAAATACCGGCTGTTCATCAAGGCATGGCAACGCATGCCGCTGGCGCTGGCCAATGTCATCGGCCCGCATATCGTCAAGAATCTGGGCTAGGCAATGGAGGAGCTGCTTTTCCTGGCGCACCGCATCCCTTTCCCACCCAACAAGGGCGACAAGATTCGCTCCTACCATCTGCTCAAACACCTCGCTCAGCGCTACCGCGTGCACCTCGGGTGTTTTGTCGACGATGCCGCAGACTGGCAGTACACCGCCCATCTGCAGGCCATCTGCGGCGAGACTTTTTTTGCGCCGCTCAGGCCGCGCAGCGCCAAACTGAAAAGCCTGGTCGGGCTGGCCAGTGGCGCGCCGCTGACCCTGCCCTACTACGCCCACGCCGGGATGCGGCGCTGGGTTACGCAGATACTGGCTAAGCACAGCGTGGCCAAAGTGCTGGTGTTTTCCTCGGCGATGGGGCAATTCCTGCCGCAGGATCGCGCGCTGCACAGCGTGGTGGATTTTGTCGATGTGGATTCCGACAAGTGGACGCAATATGCGCAGGCCAAGCCGTGGCCGTTGTCCTGGCTGTACCGGCGCGAAGGCCGCACCTTGCTGGCATGGGAGCGCGCTCTGGCGGCACGCAGCGATGCGGCGTTGTTCGTATCGGAAGCCGAGGCGCGCCATTTCGCCCAGCTCGCCCCGGAATCGGCCGCGCATATCGGCTGGTTCAACAACGGCGTGGATTTCGAATATTTCTCGCCGCAACGCGACTACCCTGATCCATATCCGGCAGGCAGCCTGCCGCTGGTGTTTACCGGGGCCATGGACTACTGGCCGAACGTGGATGCGGTGGTGTGGTTTGCGCGCGAGATTTTCCCCGTCATCCGCGCGCGCTTCGCCGAGGCGCAATTCGTCATCGTAGGTGGCCGCCCCGGATCGGCGGTCCGCGATCTGGCGCAATTGCCGGGGGTGACGGTGACTGGCCGCGTCGACGACGTGCGCCCGTGGTTGCGCCACGCGCGGCTGGCGGTGGCGCCATTGCGTATCGCCCGCGGGGTGCAGAACAAGGTACTGGAAGCCATGGCGATGGCGCTGCCGGTGGTCGCCAGTGCGCAGGCGCTGGAGGGTATTCAGGCTGCGCCGGGACGCGACTTGCTGATGGCCGACAGCGCAGCCGGTTTTGCCGGGCAGGTCATGGCGCTACTGGGCGGCGCACATCCAGATATGGGCACGGCAGCGCGCGCCGCCATGCTCGGGCACTACGCCTGGCCGGATAATTTGCGCCGGGTGGACGCCCTGCTCGATCGCCGTCACCCTTCTTCGATTCAACAACCGCCTGCCGCCAAGGTGGTTTCACTCAGGGAACACCGTACATGAGCGCTACCTTGCAACCCGCTGCTGCCGCTGAACCGTCCATGGTGCGTGGCTGGCCTGTCGCCGCCGCACTTGCCATTGCCGCTGTCGTTGCCTTGTTGCTGATTTACTACTCCACCAGCGCGTCCACGGTGGCCATCTGGGAGCGTTCGGAAACCTTCGCCCATGGCTTCCTGATATTTCCCATCAGCGCCTGGCTGATCTGGCGCCGGCGCAGCGAAGTGGCGCGCCTGGCATACCGGCCGGAATGGCGCGGCCTGGTGTTGCTGTTGCTGCTTTCGGTGGGCTGGCTGTTCGCGCACAGCGGCGGCGTGCTGGTGGGCGAGCAGCTCATGCTGGTGGCGATGCTGCCGGCGGCGGTGTGGACTATACTCGGCACGCGCGTGGTGCGCGCCATGGCGTTTCCGCTGGGTTTCCTGCTGCTTGCGGTACCCATGGGCGAGGTGTTGATTCCGCACATGATGACGTTTACCGCCAATTTCACCGTCAAGGCGCTGCAATTAACCGGCATGCCGGTTTATCAGGAAGGAACCTTCTTCACCGTCCCCAGTGGCGAATGGTCGGTGGTGGAGGGCTGCAGCGGGCTGCGTTATCTGATTGCCTCGTTCACGCTGGGTTGCCTGTACGCCTACCTTACTTATCGCAGCAATACCCGGCGCATTCTGTTTGCGCTGGCCGCCATCGTGGTGCCGGTGATCGCCAACGGCCTGCGCGCCTACATGATTGTGATGATCGCGGTGCTGTCCAACATGAAGCTGGCGCTGGGCTTCGACCACCTGATCTACGGCTGGGTGTTTTTCGGTGTGGTGATGCTGTTGCTGTTCTGGATCGGCGGCTTCTGGCGCGAGGATGAAAAGTCGATCGTGCCGTCGGCGCAGGTATTGGCGCAGGATGCGCCCGCTGCACCGCTGAGCAGGATAGCGCTGGCGGCGCTGCTGAGTATCGCCGTAGCGCTCACCGGCTATACCTACGCAACCTGGCTGGATGGGCGCAGGGTGCTGCCGCATGGCCTGCAGATTGCGCCACCCGCTCCGGCCAATGGCTGGGCGCTGGAGGCGGCGCCGTTTACCGACTGGCATCCGCACTACGTCGGGCCGGACGCCGAACGCGCCGTGTATTACCGCAAGGGCAACCAGCAGGTGATGCTGTATTTGGCCTATTACAGTACCCAGCGCCAGGGTGCCGAGCAGATTACCAGCCAGAATTACATGATCCGGCAGAAACATCCAGAGTGGGCGAACATGGGCGAAACCACGATCGCACCGGGCGCAGGCGCGCAGCCCGCCGAGGTGATCCAGGCCAAGCTGCATTCGGTGCCGCAACGCCTGCTGGTGTGGCGCTGGAATCAGCTGGCTGGGCGCGACACCACCAACGACTATCTCGCCAAGCTGCTGCTGGCCAGCGAAAGAATCGTCGGCGCGCGCGATGACGGCGCGGCCATTGTGATCGCCACGCCTTATGCACACGATGTGGAACAGGCGCAGCCGGTGCTGCGCGAATTCATGCGCGACATGCAGCCGGCCATCGCTGCCAGCCTCAGGCAAGTCGCACAGCCTTGAGCGCTGCAAGGATTCCGCTGATCGTCCATGTGGTGCACCATTTTGCCGTGGGCGGGATGGAGAACGGCATGGTCAATATCCTGAATGGCTTACCGGCGCAAAAATACCGCCACGCGGTGGTGTGCCTGACCGACTACACCCAATTTGCACAGCGCATCGTGGCCCAGCCGGTGCCGTTTTATGCGCTGCACAAGCAGCCGGGGCGGGATGTTTCCATCTACCCCCGGCTGTGGCGCAAGCTGCGCGAATTGCAGCCGGATCTGGTGCACACGCGCAACCTGTCGGCGCTGGAAGGCCAGTTCGTCGCCGCGGCTGCCGGGGTGCGGCGCCGCATCCATGGCGAGCATGGGCGCGACGTGTTCGACCTGTACGGCGCCAACCGAAAATACAATTTGTTGCGGCGCGCGGCACGGCCGCTGGTGGGGCACTACGTCACTGTCAGCCGCGACCTGCAAGCGTGGCTGCAAGCCACGGTGGGCGTGCCCGCCAGCCGCATTACCCAGATATACAGTGGCGTAGACAGCACGCGCTTTCATCCGCGCGCCGGTCTGCGCAGCGGCTTGCCGGCAGGCTTTGCCGCGGATGACGCGGTGGTGTTCGGCAGCGTCGGGCGCATGGCCGAGGTGAAGGACTACCCCACGCTGGTGCGCGCCTTCCTGCGCCTGCTGGAACTGCACCCCGAGGCGCGGCAGCGGGCGCGCCTGGTGATCGTGGGTGAGGGGGTTTCCCGCGTCCCATGCCTGGAACTGTTGCGTGCCGCGGGCGCCGAAGCGCTGGCCTGGCTGCCGGGCGAACGCGCCGACATTCCCGAGCTGATGCGCGCCATGGACGTATTCGTGCTGCCGTCGCTGGGTGAGGGCATTTCCAACACCATCCTGGAGGCGCAGGCCAGCGGCCTGCCGGTGATCGCCACGGCGGTGGGCGGCAACGTTGAACTGGTGCAGCCAGGCAGCAACGGCGCACTGGTCGCCGTGGGCGATGTGGAGTCCATGGCACAAGCCTTGCTAAACTATTTTAACGACCCGGCGCAGACGGCCCGCCAGGGTCAGGCGGCGCGCCAGCAAATCGAGCGCCAGTTCAGCCTGGACGCCATGACGCAGGCATACGAACAGGTGTATGACCGGGTGTTGCGCACCCGACAATAATGACGAGCCGTCACGCAATCGGCGGCTAAGCGAGGGCAGTTTTACCATGTGCGGAATCGCCGGAATTTTCGACCTGACAGGTGTGCGCCCGATCGACCGGGCACTGCTGTCGCACATCAACGATATCCAGTCGCACCGCGGGCCGGACGAGGCGGGGTTGCACATCGAGCCGGGGGTCGGGCTGGGCCACCGGCGCCTGTCGATTATTGACATCGCCAGCGGCCAGCAGCCGCTGTTCAATGAGGATGGCAGCGTGGTGGTGGTGTTCAACGGCGAGATTTACAACTTCGTCGACCTGATCCCGCAGCTGCAAAGCCTCGGCCACGCCTTCCGTACCCGCTCCGACACCGAGGTGATCGTGCATGCCTGGGAAGAATGGGGCGAAGCCTGCGTCGAACATTTCCGCGGCATGTTCGCTTTCGCGCTGTGGGATCGCAAGCGCCAGACTTTTTTCCTGGCACGCGACCGCATGGGGATCAAGCCGCTCTACTATGCGCTGCTGGACAACGGCTGCTTCGTGTTCGGTTCGGAGCTGAAAACCCTCACCGCCCACCCCGATTTCAAGCGCGAATTCGATCCGCTGGCGATCGAAGACTATTTCGGCTACGGCTATGTGCCCGAACCGCGCACCATCTACCGGCAGGCACTCAAACTTCCCCCCGGTCACACCCTCACCCTGCAGCGCGGACGCAGTCTGCCTGCGCCACGCCAGTTCTGGGACATCCCGTTCACCCCGCACGCACCGATGAGCGAAGACGACGCCGCCGAGGAAACCGTGGCGCGCCTGCGCGAAGCCGTGAAAATCCGCATGGTGGCGGAAGTGCCGCTGGGTGCTTTCCTGTCCGGCGGCGTGGATTCTTCCGCCGTGGTGGCGATGATGGCGGGTCTGTCCGATGCGCCGGTCAACACCTGCTCGATTTCCTTCGGCGACCCCAAGTACAACGAAGCCGAATACGCCCAGCAGGTGGCCACACGCTACCAGACTGCGCACCGCGTGGGTCAGGTCGAGGCCGATGATTTTTCGCTGATTGACGAGCTGGCGCATCTCTACGACGAGCCGTATGCGGACAGCTCCGCCATGCCCACCTACCGGGTATGCGAACTGGCGCGCAAGAACGTCACCGTGGCGCTGTCCGGCGACGGCGGCGATGAGAATTTCGCCGGTTACCGGCGCTACCGCTGGCACGGCTACGAAGAGAAAATGCGCTCGGTGTTACCGCTGGGCATGCGTCGTCCGCTGTTCGGCCTGCTCGGCCGCATCTATCCCAAGGCCGACTGGGCGCCGAAAGTATTGCGCGCCAAGACCACCTTCGAGGCGATGGCGCGCGATAGCGTGGAAGGCTATTTTCACGGCGTGTCGGTGTGCAGCAATGCGCTGCGCGCGCAACTGTTTTCGGACGACCTCAAGCGCCAGTTGCAGGGCTATTCGGCGGTGGAAGTGCTGCGCCGCCACGACGCCAGCAACCCCGGCCGCGACGCGGTGTCCCGGGTGCAGTACCTGGACATGAAAACCTACCTGCCCGGCGACATCCTCACCAAGGTGGACCGCGCCAGCATGGCGCACGCGCTGGAAGTGCGCGTGCCGCTGCTCGATCATAAGCTGGTGGAATGGGTATCCGGCCTGCCGGTGGGTATGAAGCTCAAGGGAACCGAGGGCAAGCACATTTTCAAATACGCCATGCAGCCGTACTTGCCGAACGATATTCTGTATCGCAAGAAAATGGGGTTTTCGATTCCCCTGTCCGAGTGGTTTCGCGGACCCCTGTTGCAGCGTTTGCGCAGCGCCGTATTGTCGCCGCGTCTGCTCGATACCGGCCTGTTCAATGCGACGTTTCTCAGGGAAATGGTCGATCAGCACGCCAGCGGGCGGCGCGACTACGGCGCGGCATTGTGGTCGGTGCTGATGTTCGAGGCTTTCCTGCGCAATGCTGGCGAAGTCGGAGTAACAGCGCCAGCGCAGCATCAAGAACCCATCCTGATGACAGGAGGCCTCTGATGTACTGGGTCAATCCCGTTGCGGACTTGAAACGCATGGTAAGAGCCATGTTGACCGATCAGGTGGCATGGTTGGCACCCTCCCTGTATGTACGCCTTACCGGGCAGACCGGACGTGGCGAAGATGAGGGCGTGGTGCGAACCGCCGATTATTTCCGAACCTGTTTCCAGGATTATTTTCAGGTACCGGGAATGCCTCCCGGGCAAGTTGAGACTTATCTTGATGGCAAACACGTGCTGGAGTATGGGCCGGGCGATTTGCCTGGGGTGGCGCTGTTGATGATTGCGTATGGCGCGGAAAGCGTGATTTGCGTGGATCGTTTTCCACTGTGCCGCCTCTCGGATAACTCCATTCGGGTATTGCAGAACTTGCTGGATGCGCTTGAAGGAGGGCAGCGCGAACGTGCCGAACAGTGTTTCGTGCGGCGTGGTGAGCCAGCCAGCGGTTTCAATCAGGAACGTATCCACTACATGGTCAAACCGAGTGGATTGTCTGGTTTGGCCGACTGGGCAGATGTGATTATTTCACGGGCGGTGCTGGAACACGTAAATGACTTGCATGCGACTTTCGTCGATATGCGCGACGCGCTACGCGCGAAAGGAATTGCCGTACACTTGGTAGATCTCAAAAGCCACGGTTTACACCGACGCTCCAAGCTGGATTTTTTGACTTGGCCGTTGTCCTTATGGGCGCTTATGTATGGACATAAAGGTGTACCCAATCGCTGGCGAGTGGATCGTTACAGGCAAATACTCACCGATGTGGGACTGGATACGGTAACACTGACGGCAACTGGCTTAGTGGAGCAACAGGCGATTGACGAAATACGACCCTATCTGGCGCGGCCATTCCGTCAGTTGAGTGACGAAGATCTGTCTTGGCTGGGTTTCTGGCTGGTATGCCGTCGACCGACAGAGGGGGGAGGGTAAACAATGCGTATCCTGCACATCCTCGACCATTCCATCCCGCTGCACTCGGGCTACACCTTTCGTACCGCTGCGATCCTGCGCGAGCAGCGCAAGCGCGGCTGGGATACCGAACACCTCACCAGCCCCAAGCAGATCAATTGCAAGGTGGCGGAGGAGGTGGTGGACGGCCTGCATTTCTACCGCACGCCGCCGGCCACGGGGCTGGTTGCACGGCTGCCGTTTTTCAACATGATCGCGCTGATGAATGCGACCGAGCGCCGCCTGCGCGAAGTGGTGGAACGCGAGAAACCCGATGTTTTGCATGCCCATTCGCCGGCGCTCAATGCGCTGCCCGCGATTCGCGTCGGGCGCGCACTGAATATCCCGGTGGTATACGAAATTCGCGCTTTCTGGGAGGACGCCGCGGTGGATCACGGCACCAGTTCAGAGTGGGGGCCGCGTTATCGGCTGAGCCGCTCGCTGGAAACCTGGGCGGTGCAGCATGCCGATGCGGTGACGACCATTTGCGAGGGCCTGCGTAACGACCTCGCGGCGCGCAAGGGGGTGGCGGCAGAAAAAATCACGGTCATACCGAATGCGGTGGACATCGAGAAATTCACCGTGAGCGGCGTGGCGGATGCCGCACTCAAGGCGCAGCTCGGTCTGCAAGACAAGCAGGTGCTGGGTTTTCTCGGCTCGTTCTACGCCTACGAAGGCTTGAACCTGCTGCTCGACGCGCTGCCGCTGATGCTGCAAAGCAACCCCGATGTGCGCGTGCTGCTGGTGGGCGGCGGGCCGCAGGAAGACGCCCTCAAGGCGCAGGCCGTGCAACTGGGTGTGGCAGACAAGGTGGTGTTCTGCGGGCGCGTGCCGCATGATCAGGTGCAACGGTACTATGACCTGGTCGACGTGCTGGTGTATCCGCGTCTGTCCATGCGCCTGACCGAACTGGTCACGCCGTTGAAGCCGCTGGAAGCGATGGCGCAAGGGCGGGTGCTGGTGGCGTCCGACGTGGGTGGGCATAAGGAACTGATCCGCGATGGCGAAACCGGCGTGCTGTTCCGCGCCGGCGACGCGAACGATCTGGCGCAAAAAGTGCTCGGTCTGTTGAACTACCCGGCACGCTGGCCGCAACTCGCCGCCAATGGCCGTCGTTTTGTCGAAACCGAGCGCAACTGGGCGGTCAGTGTAGCGCGCTATGAAGCCGTCTACGACTACGCCAAACGTCAGACCTTGTTGCCATGAAGCCAGGAGAAGCATTGCGCCACAGCGGACACAGAGATCACGGAGAGAACCTTCGCGTGCGAATTACGGGGGGAGGATACGTGCTTGCATCATTGAGCTATTTTTGCGAGTTGGGCGACAAGTCATCCATCCCTGCGATTCTCATTTTCTCTGTGCGCTCTGTGTCCTCCGTGGCTAAAGAATTAAGGTGTTGTGCATGAAACCCCACTTGGTGGTGTTCTCCACACTATTCCCGCATGCCGGTGCGCCGAATGCCGGCCCGTTCATCCGCGAGCGCATGTTCCGTGTGGGTGAGGTGTTGCCGCTTACCGTGGTGTCGCCGCAGCCGTGGTTTCCGGGACAATCGCTGCTGCGGCGCTGGAAGCCGCATTTTCGCCCGGACGCGCAGCGCCACGAGAGCCAGCATGGCATCGAAGTGTTGCACCCGCTTTTCTTTTCGGTACCGGGCGCATTCAAACAGCTGGATGGCTTGTTCATGGCGCTGGGGAGTTATTTCACCCTGAAAAAACTGCGGCGCGCCGGCAAACTCGACATCCTTGACGCGCACTTTGCCTACCCCGACGGCTATGCCGCCACGCTGCTGGGCAAATGGCTGGGCGTGCCGGTGACCATTACCCTCCGCGGCACCGAAGTGCCCCATTCGAGAAATGCAAAACTGCGCCCGCTGCTGGTGCGCGCGCTGACACGTGCAGCGCGGGTATTCTCGGTGTCCGATTCGCTGCGTCGCCATGCCATGGACCTGGGCATTCCCGGCGACAAAATCCGTGTAGTGGGCAACGGCGTGGATAGCGCCAAATTCCACCGCGTTGATCGTGTCGAAGCGCGTACGCAGCTGGGTATCGCCGCCGATGCGCCGGTGCTGATTTCGGTAGGTGGGCTGGTCGAGCGCAAGGGCTTTCATCGTGTCATCGAATGCCTGCCGGAATTGAAAATACGTTTTCCCGGACTGGTTTACCTCATCGTCGGCGGTGCCGGTGCCGAGGGCGACATGCGCGCCGAGCTTGAACAACAGGTAGCGGCGCTGGGCCTGCACGATTCAGTGCGCTTTCTCGGCATCATCCCCGCTGCATCGCTGAAATGGCCGCTGTCGGCTGCCGACGTGTTCGTGCTGTCGACACGCAACGAAGGTTGGGCCAATGTGTTTCTGGAAGCGATGGCATGCGGTCTGCCGGTCATCAGCACCGATGTGGGCGGCAACGCCGAAGTGGTGTGCCGCGACGAGCTGGGCATGATCGTGCCGTTTGGAGATCACGCTGCCTTGAGTGCCGCCCTCATGGCAGCGCTGGCAAAAGACTGGGATCGTGCCGCCATTCTTGCCTACGCGCGCGACAACGACTGGCAAAAACGCGTGGCCGTGCTGGTGGAAGAGTTCAACGCGATTCATGCGCTTACGTTGTCTATGCGCGCATCCGCGCGACGGGTGAGTCTTGATAACGGAGGCCATCTTGGCTAGGGCTCTGTCTAATTTGTGCGCGGCTTCCAGCGCCGACTGAACGGAGCATGCATCCCATGTACACAGCCATTGCCGCCAATATTCTGTTTCCGCTGCACGAGCGACTCAAGCATCACACTACTGTTGCTGTGCACCGCGGCATGGAACAGACTCAGTGGTGGGACACAAAACGCCTGCAAGCGTTGCAACTGGAACGTCTGCGCGGCTTGCTCACGCATTCGCAGACGCATGTTCCCTATTACCGCGAGCTGTGCGGGCGCATTGGTTTCAACCCAGGCGCGGTGCGCGATCTGAGTGATCTGACGCGCTTGCCGTTCCTGACCAAGGTCGAGATACGCAGCCACCTGGAAACCCTTAAGGCCGACAATGCCATCGGCCTGGCGCGTTTCAATACCGGTGGCTCCAGCGGCGAACCGCTGATTTTTTTCATCGGCCGCGAACGTGTCAGTCACGACGTCGCCGCCAAGTGGCGCGCCACGCGCTGGTGGGGGGTAGACATCGGCGACCCGGAGATCGTGGTGTGGGGCTCGCCGATTGAGCTGGGCGCACAGGATCGGGTGAAGCAACTGCGCGACAAACTGCTGCGTACGAAACTGTTGCCCGCGTTTGAAATGTCTGCGCACAAGCTCGACGGTTTCATCGGTGAGATTCGTGCCATGCGCCCGAAAATGCTGTTCGGCTACCCGTCGGCACTGGCGCATATTGCGCGCCACGCCGACGAACGCGGCATCGCCATGAATGATCTGGGCATCAAAGCCGCTTTCGTCACTTCCGAAGCGCTGTACGACCACCAGCGCTCACAAATTGAAAAGACTTTCGGTTGCCCGGTGGCGAATGGCTACGGCGGCCGCGACGCCGGCTTCATCGCGCACCAGTGCCCGGCGGGCGGCATGCACCTCACCGCCGAGGACATCATCGTGGAAATCGTCGACGCCCAGGGACACGTGTTACCGCACGGCGAGTCGGGCGAGATTGTGGTGACGCATCTGGCCACCGGCGACTTCCCGTTTATCCGCTATCGCACTGGCGATGTCGGCGTGCTCGATGATCAGCCCTGCGCCTGCGGACGCGGCTTGCCGCTGCTGAAAGCCATCGAAGGGCGCAGCACCGATTTCGTGGTGGCGCAGGATGGTACGGTGATGCACGGTCTGGCGCTGGTATATGCGATCCGCGATCTGCCCGGCGTGCGGGAGTTCAAGATCGTGCAGGAAAATCTGCAACTGACGCGCGTCCTGCTGGCTACTGACAGTCAGTTTGACGAAGCAAATATCGGCAAAATTCTGTCGGGTATCCAGCAACGTCTGGGATCAGACGTGCGCGTGGAGATAGAACGGATGAATGAAGTGCCCAAGGAAAAATCCGGTAAATACCGTTATGTAGTCAGCCATGTGGTGCCGCCGTCCGGCGCCAGCAGCGGCAGGAGAAACGCAGTATGAGCATGAGAGATATATTTGTCTTTGCTGTGGTGTTTGGCAGCCTTCCTTTCATCCTCAAAAAGCCTTACATCGGTATATATATGTGGTCGTGGCTGGGCTACATGAACCCGCACCGACTGGCATGGGGATTGGCCTATGATTTCCCGTTCGCTTTTGTTGTGGCCATCGTCACCTTGGTTGCGCTAGTGTTTTCACGTGAGCCCAAGCGGATTCCATGGACGCGGGAGAGCATCGTGCTGCTGTTGCTGATTATGTGGATGCTGGTGACCACGATTTTTTCTTTCCACCCGCAGATGGCGTGGTTGCAGATGGAAAAAGTTGCCAAGATTCAGTTGATGATTTTCCTTACCATGGTGCTCATAAACACGCGCGAGAAGATTGAGACGCTGGTGTTGATCATCGCTTTGTCACTGGGATTTTATGGCATCAAGGGTGGAATTTTCACAATTGTGCACGGCGGTGTTTACCGCGTGCAGGGGCCGTTAGGCACTTTTATTGGCGGCAACAATGAAATCGCATTGGCCTTGATTATGACCATACCTTTGATTTGGTATCTGCACATGAATGCAAAAAAAATCTGGCAGCGTCATGCTTACACTGCAGCGATGTTTCTGTGCGCTATCGCGGTGGTGGGCAGCCAGTCGCGTGGTGCCCTCGTGGGCGGATTGGCTATGGGCGCTTTTCTCTGGCTGAAAACCCGTAACAAGCTGTTTACCGGGTTGATCATGGCGCTGGCCGTGGCGGCAATCGTCAGTATCATGCCGGCTGCATGGTATCAGCGCATGGACACCATTGACACTTACCAGTCGGATGCTTCTGCGCAGGGGCGTATCAATGCTTGGTGGACGGCATATAACCTGAGCAAGGACAGGCCACTGGTTGGTGGCGGTTTTGATACTTTCCAACCCGATGTATTCAAAATTTACGCGCCCAATCCCTGGAATGTGCACGACGTACATAGCATCTATTTCGAGATGCTGGGCGAACATGGCTACGTTGGCTTCGGCCTGTTTATGTTGCTTGCCTGGCTGACTTGGCGCAAGGGTGCGAGGATCATTCGTGAATGCGGAAAAGACCTGGAGCGAAAATGGGCGGCCGATCTGGCGCGCATGTTGCAAGTCAGCATGATCGGTTTTGCCTCGGCGGGCGCGTTTCTGGGGCTGGCCAACTTTGATTTGTACTACCACCTGATAGCGATCATGGTAATGATTGGGGCGGTGGCCCTGAAGCAGACTTCTGCTGTGGGCAAAGTTGTGATGACGCCTGTCCGAACAGCGCCGCAACCGTTTGTGAGGAGGGGTATGGACAGGACTAATCGGATTGACAGGAACAAAGCCACATATGATCGGTAGGGTGCAATAAGCGCAGCGCATTGCACCGCATGCATCCGGCGCAATGCTCGTTGGTTATTGCGCCCTACACAGATTGGGAGATTGATAGGATTGACAGGAACAAAACGACATCCGTATTTAAACGGGTTTTTCCTGTAAATCCTGCAAAAACCCTGTTAATCCTGTCCAACTTCCAGTCATGCTAGAGACCGCGTTTGCTCAGCCACTGCTCCAGCATCACCACCACCCAGATCATCACCCCGTAGTAGGTGGCGTGGCCGCTCTGGTGCTGGCGGCGCAGTTCGGTCAGGTAAGCCGGTTGCAGGATATGGCGGCGCTCGAACGCGGCGAGGCTGTCTTGCACCAGGTCACGCAGCGGCGCATGTGTGGTTGCCCACACCCCGAACGGCAGACCGAAGCCGTGTTTGGATTTGTTGATGATTTCATTGGGGAGCAGGTCGCGAACCGCTTCCTTGAAGAAATGCCGCAGGCGCGAGCCTTTGACCTTGAGGTGCACCGGCACCTCGCCGGAAAAGTCGAGCAGGGCATCGTCGAGCAACGGGTAACGTATTTCCACCCCGGCCGCCTCGGTCATGCGTCCGACCTTGCGCAGGTCGTTGTCGGCCAGCGTGAACTTGAGGTCGAGGTGCATCATGCGGTTGATGAAATGCTGAGAATCACTGCGCTGGTAGACTTCGCGCAACAGTTCGCCGGGTTGGTCGGGCTGGATTTGGGCGAGAAAATCAGCGTTGAAAATCTCGGCAAGCGGCGTGCGCTGCAGGAAGTTATACGACTCCATGCGATCCGGCAACGGCACCCTGGCTTGCTGGATATAACTCTGCAGTTTGCGTCCCGGCGGCAGCGCGGCCAGGCCGGGCAGGTGCGCCAGCGGCTCGATGACGCCGGCGCGCAGCCAGGACGGGATGAGGCCATAAGCTTCGAAGATTTTTTGCTTGGCGTAGCGCGCGTTGCCACCGAAAATTTCGTCGCCGCCATCGCCGCCCAGCATGATGCGGATGCCGTCGTCGTGCGCGAGTTTAGCGCAGAAATAAGTGGGCACGGCGGATTCGTTGGCGAACGGTTCGTCGTAAGCGGCGGCGATGATGGGGATGGCGGTAACTATATCGGCGGGCTTGAGGTAATACTCATGCGCGTGCGCAGCAAAGGTTCTGGCGGCCAGGCGCGCGTATTCCATCTCGTCGAAGCCATCGGCCTCGAAACCGATGGAATAGGTATTGACGGGAGTGTTGCCGAGCTGGGCGAGGGTGCCGGTGACGGTGCTGCTGTCCAGTCCGCCGGAGAGAAATGCGCCGAGGTGATTGCCCTGTGCAGCGCGTGCCACCGAGTCCCGCAGTATGGGGCGAAAGCGTGCGGCAAGCTCGGCTTGGGATGCGCGGTTGTGGTCGTCGTAATGCAGGTGCCAGTAAAACCCGGTGTTGAGCTGGCCGTTGCGCCACTCCGCAAACTGGGCGGGAAGCAGCTTCTTCACCCCCTGAAAAATCGACGTGGGCGCAGGGACAAGATGAAAATACAGATAATCGAAGATGGCCTGCTGATCGAGTGCTGCGCTGCTCACCTCGGGATGGGCAGTGAGCGCGTCGGCACGCGAAGCAAACGCCAGCCCGCCGGCGATTTCCGCGTAGCACAAGGGCTGCGCACCGGCGCGATCCACGGCCAGCAGCAGGGTGTTGCTGGCCGGTTCGCATACCGCCAGGGCAAAGCTGCCATGGATCTGCGCCAGTCCATCGCGGCCGGCCTGGCGCCAGGCGGCGAGCACCCCCGCTGCCGGGTTGTGGCGGGCGATAGCACCCGCGATGGCGGGGTCGTCGCTGTGGATGCGGCCGCGCAACACGGCGATCATGCCGCCAGCTTCATACAGGCTGATGTCGCCAAATGGCGAGCTTGCCGCCAGCGCCGCGCCATCGCGCAGGGTGCTCTCCAGTCGCGCAGAAGGGTTGCCGAGTGCGGCGCACATCGTGTCGAGGACGCTCTGCCCGCGCACTCGATCCAGCCTGTTATCCAGCCAGCCGCAGATTCCGGCCATACTCACTCCTTGTGTGCTTGGTTTTGTAACTGGGATGGTAACCTAAGCGCAGGCATTTTTGATGAACTCAAAAAACCCAGATGCAAGCCACAGAGCACACAGAGAGCCTGGAGACGAGGCGGGTTCTGCACGGTGTTCCGATTCATCGGACGAAAGGCTTCTGAGCGATTTGAAATTTTCTCTGTGCCCTCCGTGCCTCTGTGGCCAACGAATTTTTGTATGGGATGAGGCATAAACGTGAGTGAATTCTGGCTGAAGGTTGAAAAGACCCTGAAATACCATGGTAACAGCGCGTTGCGTGCCGTCCGCGCTGGCTGGTGGGGCGTAACTCGCACGCCGGCGCAGCGGCCGGTCATTATCGTAGGCTGCAGCCGTGCCGGTACCACGCTGGTGTACAAGACCTTTTCCGAGTCGAAAGCGCTGGGCTCGCTCAATCGCGAAACCCACGATTTCTGGGTGGACATGCATCCGCTCTCCAACAAGCACTGGGATACCCACGGCCTGGATGCGGCGGACGCCAGCGCCGCCGACCGCGACTACGTATCGCGCTATTTCTACAGTTGGACCGGGCAATCCCGCTTTGTCGACAAGAACAACCAGAACGGCCTGTGCGTACTCTATCTGCATGCGCTGTTCCCCGATGCCCACTTTGTGTTCATCAAGCGCAGTCCTGGTGACAATCTCAATTCGCTGATCGAGGGTTGGGGCAAGCCGGACGAATTCGCCACCTGGTCGCAGCAGCTGCCGGAAAAAGTCGCGGTGGAAAACGGACGCTATACGCAATGGTGCTTTTTCCTCGCCGACGGCTGGCGCGATTATGTCAACGCATCGGTGGAAGAGGTGTGCGCATTCCAGTACAACGCCATCAACCAGGCCATTCTCGACGCGAAAGCGGCCATCCCCGCCCGCCAATGGAGCGAGGTGCTGTACGAAGACCTGGTGCGCGATCCGGTGGGTGGTTTCAAGCGCCTGTTTGACGAGGCCGGGCTGCCTTTCGATGCGGCCATGCAGACGCATTGCGAAAATGTGCTGGATACGCCGTACAACGCCTTCTCCGAAATCCGCCTGGATAAATGGAAGGACGGGCGCAACCGTGATCGCGTCGAGCGCGTGCTGCCGAAAGTTGCCGCCGTGGCGCGGGCGATGGGGTATACGCTCTGAACATGTTGGCCCTGCTGTGGCTGCTGCCGCTGGCCTGGGCGCTGTTGCTGGCGTGGCATGCCAGGCGGCTTGTCGCCTTGTGGCATGAGCCGGTATGGCGCTGCCCGGTACTGGTAATTGAAAGCGACGACTGGGGCGCGGGCGTGCTGTCGCAGGCGGCAGCGCTGGATGCCCTGCGTGCGTTGCTCGGTCGCCACCGCGATCACACCGGGCGCCATCCGGTGATGACGCTGGGCATCGTGCTGGCCATCGCCGACACCGAGGCGATACGCGCTGCTGCAGGCCGCGAGTATCTGCATATCGTATTGGACGATGCACGCCTGACACCGGTGCTGGCCGCGCTGTGTGCGGGCATTGCTGACGGCGTATTCGCCCCCCAGTTGCACGGCATGGAACACTACTGGCCGCCCGCCGTCATGGCCGCTGCCCAGACCGACAAGCAGGTGGCGGTATGGCTGGCGGGCGACGTCCTGCCGCGCACCGAAGACCTGCCCTCGCCGCTGCAAAGCCGCTGGACCGCCGCTGCCGTGTTGCCCTCGCTGCCGCTCTCCATCCCGGAAATCAACGAAGCCGCTGCCGCTGAAACCGCTGCATTCCAGAGCATTTTCGGCATGACGGCGCAAGTTGCCGTGCCTACTACCTTTGTGTGGAACGACGCGGTCGAACGCGCCTGGGCGGCGCATGGCGTGCGCTGCATCGTCACTCCCGGCACGCGTCACGAATACCGCGATGCACAAGGCCGCCCGGCGGGCGATGGGCGCAGCATACTGAACGGCGAGCGCGGTCAGAACGACGTGCGCTACGTGGTGCGCGACCAGTATTTCGAGCCCGCGCTCGGCCACCGCGCCGAACAAGGACTGGCGGCGCTGGCGCGGCAAACCACGTGCGCCCGTCCGACGTTGCTGGAAACCCACCGCTTCAATTTTCTGGGAGAATCTGCCGACGCTGCCTTGCAAGAGCTGGATCGGCTGCTGAGCGAGGCATGTGCCGCTTATCCCGCGCTGCGTTTCCTGTCCACGCAGGAAATCGCCGGGGCGATGGCGCGCCAGGATACGCAACTGACCGAAACCAGCCTGCACCCGCGTTTGCGCGCCTGGCTGGCACGCATCCATATCCTCCCGCGCTTTGCCAAACTGGCGCGCCTCACCGGGCTGGTGTTGCCGTTGTGGTTGCTGGGAAAGTGGGCAGCATGAGTACCCCGAAATTTTCCGTCATCATCCCCGCCTACAATGCGGCAGCAACGCTGGCGCGCGCACTGGATTCGGTGCTGGCGCAGAGCTGGCCGGCGCATGAAATCATTGTGGTGGACGATGGATCGACCGACGCCAGCGCCATCGTGGCAGCGGGCTACGGGGACAAAATCCGCTATCTGCGCCAGCACAACGCCGGCGTGTCCGCCGCGCGCAACTACGGTGCACAGGCGGCGAGCGGCGACTGGCTGGCCTTTCTCGACGCCGACGACTGGTACCGTCCCGACCGCCTGAAATGGCACGCCGAATGGATTGCACGCGACCCGGCGCTGGATTTCCTCACCGGCGATTACGAATACCGCGACGCCAGCGGCGCGTTGCTGGGGCGCTCGATGCAGGGCAAGGCATCCGGCCGAGCGATGCTGGACCAGGCCGCAGGCAGGCGCGAAGTGGTGATGGAAGGCGCAGCGTTCGAAGCCTTCGTGGCCGACCATTTCGGCGACACGCATACCCTGAGTCTGCCGCGCGCCACGTTCCTAGAATTGGGCGGCTACCCGCTCGGCTTCAAGGTGTGTGAGGACGTACACCTGCTCACCCGCCTGGTCGCGCGCAGCCGCCGCGTCGGGGTGGTTTGCGCGCCGATGGCGGTGTACCTCATCCACAGCGCCAGCGCCACCCGCGCCGACCCGGTGCGCGCGCAGTTTGAAAATGTGCGCACGCTGATTGCACTTGGCAAAAGTGCGAACAGCGTGCCGTCCGCAGTGCGCCGCGGCTATGCCACCCGATTGCGTCAGGCGCGGCTCAACCTCGGTTACGCGCTGGCAAAATCAGGCCGGCGGATGGAGGCCGTGCGCGCTGTGTTGCCATCGCTGATCGAATCCCCGAGTATTGCCAGCGTGCGCAATTTGCTGTCTATTCTTAAAGGTTAAGGGCTCGTTAATGAATAACTTGGACATACGCTGGGGCCGCTTTGGGTGCAGGCCAAGGCGCGAGACGCGCAGTTGTGTCATTCACAACAAGCGGCTCGCAACGCCGGCATGCGTCCAAAGCGACCCCAGCCCGGAGGGTTGTTGTGTATTCGGGCGGCTGCGGCGCTTCGCGCCTTGCATCCATCCCGAATACATAGCAACGTATGTCCAAATTATTCATTAACGAGCCCTACACATGCCACGTTACCTGGTCCTCACCGAATTATTCCTGCCCACCAAGGGCGGCACCGCCGTCTGGTTTGCCGAGGTGTACCGGCGCCTGTCGGGCAAGGAAACCCACATTGTGACTGCCGACGTGCCCGGTGCCGCCGAGGTGGATGCCAGCCATCCCAACAGCGTGCACCGCATCAACATGCGCCGCGTGGCCTGGCTCAGGCCGGAATCGCTGGGCATGTATTTCAATTTGTTCGCCAAGTCCTTATGGCTGGCGCTCACCCACCGTTTCGATGCGATCCACGCCGGACGCGCCCTGCCGGAAGGGCTCACCGCCTGGGCGGTGGGACGGCTGACATTCCACCCGGTAGTGATCTACGCTCATGGAGAAGAACTCACCACCTGGGGGCGCGGCGGCAAGTACAAAGTCATGCGCTTTGCCCTGCGCCATGCCGACCGGGTGATCGCCAACAGCGAGTTCACCCGCGATGAGCTGATCAAAATGGACGTCAATCCTGCGCGCATAACGCTGATTTACCCCGGTGTCGATGTGGCGCGTTTTCGTCCTGGCCTGGCATGCGACGATTTGCGTCAGTCGGTTGGGGTGGGTGCAACGGACAAGTTGATCCTGTCGGTGGGGCGCCTGTCGCGGCGCAAGGGATTTGACCAGGTGATCAAATCGCTGCCTGCGCTAGTCAATGCCGGTCTGGATGTGCAGTATGCGTTGATAGGTATCGGCGATGACCATGATTATTTGCTCAATCTCGCCCGTGACCACGGTGTAGCGGAGCGCCTGCACTTGCTAGGCCACGTCAGTGCCGACGACCTGCCGCGTTGGTACAATGCCTGTGACGTATTTGCCATGCCCAACCGCGAAATCAACGGCGACACCGAAGGGTTTGGGATGGTGTTTTTGGAGGCGGCCGCCTGTGGTAAACCTGCCATTGCTGGGCAGGCCGGAGGCACTGGAGCAGCAGTCGTGGATGAGGAGACTGGTTTTAGAGTGGATGGCGCAGATGGTGTTGCTGTTGTTTCGATACTGTTGCGTGCGTTGAAGGATAAGCAGCACACCAAAATAATGGGAAGTTGCGCATTAACAAGAGCGTCTGAACAGTTTGATTGGGCTGTCGTGGCAAAAAAAACGAAGCTACTAAGATAGCTCCAGCGGTTAAGCAACGGAGAATGGTATGGATATAAAGCGTTGGTTGCGTTATTTACGCCGAAGATACTTGATGTATCGGTATCCCAATCTGATAATTGAACATGGTGCAGTAATTTTCGGGCGTTTCGATGTCAGAGGTCAGGGCTCAATCACAATCGAGAGAGGATGTAGGTTGATTGATGTGAGCTTGCATGTACAAGGCGCACTACATATTGGTGCCAATGGTTTTTTAAACGGAACCTCAATTGTGTGTATGAACAGCGTTATTATCGGCAATGATTGCTTGCTCAGCGACGCCTATATTACTGATACCGATTTTCACAATATCGAACCAGAACTGCGCCATGCTCCGCCGAGTGTCAAGGTGGTACGCCCTATAACGATAGGGCGTAACGTTTGGATTGGTGATCGGGGTGTTGTATTGAAAGGCAGCCGAATAGGTGATGATGCAGTCGTGGGTAGCAATGCCGTGGTGCGAGGCAGCATTCCGCCGCGTTCCGTTTGTCTGGGAAACCCTGCTCAGGTTGTTAAGCAGCTTTGATATGTTGGCGATAGTGGAGAACGTAATGATTAAAACTGCTTTAACTATTTGTTTTCTTTTCTCGGCTAGTAGCGCCTTGGCGCTACCTTCAGCGCCTACGCCAGATGAGATGCTCGCGTTACCAGCTTACTGCAAGGCAAAATTGAGCCCAGATCCATCTGACGATATCCAATATTCCGGAATGATTGGCCCAGATTGGCTACATATCCACCATTATTGTTTTGCGCTAAACTTTACCAATCGCTATTACAAATATTACGACAAGAATGAGCGGCACACCTTTTTAAAAGATGCGCTTGGCAACTATGACTATATGTTCTCTCATGCCACTCCGAATTTTTGGATGCGGCCTGAGATGCACACCCAGAAAGCCATGCTGCTTGCAGCCGCAAAACAATATGCTGCAGCGATCAGCGATCTTCAACAGGCGCTGAAAGACAATCCGAATTATGCTCCTGCCTATGCTACGCTCAGTGATATTTACGCTGATTTAGGTCAAAAACAGAAATCGGTTGCCGCGGTGGAGCAGGGCTTGCAACACGCGCCGGATGCAGTACCTTTGCAGCGACGTTATAAACAGTTGACCGGTAAAACTTTTGTGCCGCCGGCCGGTGCCGAGCAGGTAGTACAATCCCCCAAGCCCCTTAGTGCTGCAGCCGTAACACCTGCTCATCAAGAGGAAGCGCAAAACCGCAGTGCAGCTCCGGCAAATGCAGCGCCAACTGACGCATCAGCGCCCACGGACACGCCCGAAAAAATCGGTGTACCTGGTAACCCGTATTGCCGTTTCTGTCCGTAAGGTGGAATTGCTGTTTTGCTTAAACTTAATTCTACTTTGTCAGATTCCATCTCAACTTGATGCAGAAAGGATAAGGGTTTTTCTGAAGGCGAAATCCTGAGTAAGCTGCCAGTCGACGATGGCTATTTTCAATGGTTGCGGCGCGGTCGATATCGGTTTCGAATTTTTCTGGACTGGTTGAGGTGCATGATCCCGACCATCTTCTCCAAGTTATGTCGGCGTCATTGGAACAAGGCTGCAAATAGGGGTGTGCCCGCGTTTTCGACCAAGCGGATGAGGCTCTGGAAGGAGGAAAGATAAAGAGCGTAGTGAAAATCGGAGCTCGCATGCTCTGAGGTAACCAACGTGGCCAAGCTATTCGAGTGTTTGAATTGACATCGTTATAATCAACTCCATGAGAAACAACACGTTGCATTTTTCGATAAGGCAGTAGCAGTTGAAGATTAATCTGGCGAAGTAGATCTATATTAATTATAGAATCCATGAAATGAAAAATTGGAGGCTAATGCCGTGAAGCTTCTTAACAGGATAATCTGTAGGCTGACCTATTCAATCCGACTCGTTCTCGTAAAATTCTCAGGGGATTTAACCTGCCTGTTTTTGGGGAGAAAGGAAGCTCAAATATATCGCATTGAACCGGCGCAAACACTGGTTAGCCAAAAAACATACCCTGGTAAAGATGCAGAAAAAGATGGGACATTCACTTCGTTTCTATTGCATCCTGAATCAAGCTACACACGAGCCCAGCCAAAGTACACGAATAGCAATATAGCATGGAGCTCTGCGCCACAGGCAGTGCCTCCACTGTATTTGTATTCAATCCCAATCGCATGTGTTAGCAATCTAGGGGTAATAAGTACATTTGACGGAAATATAATCGCTGAATCCGCCGAACAGTTTATATCCAAAAATCAGAAATTGGATGGATTTGTAAGGATATCTAAAAACAGCTTTGTTTTAGAAAAAATACGGGGCGCTCACATATTTCAGGGTAAGCACGTTCTTCTCACAAACAAACATATCGATAATTACGGCCACTTTATTTTGGAGTGCCTTCCAAACGCTCGCCTTTTGAATGAAACTTCCGGATTGGCTGATGCAAAGGTTGTAATACACAAGACCGAGAATCCGGATATCCGTAAATCGGTTTATGAAGTGCTCGCGTTAGCAGGCGTTGAGAAAGAACAAATCGTTGAATTTGGCGGTGAAGGAAAAATTGGCCTGTTTGAGGTGCTATTATACCCATCTCCAATAACTAATCACCCTGCGTGGAAATCAAACGTCTCTGTAATATATTGCGAACAACTAGCAAAAAAGATAAGCGCATTAGACAATTCTGGGCTAGAAATTAGCACATCATCCGAGTATTTGTATGTGTCTCGAAGTGCTGGCTTCAAGCGTCGTCCCACCAATGAGGGTGATGTGATTGACTTGCTTGTTGCTGCCAAATTTACTGTTATCTACCCGGAGAGAATGAGTGTTCAAGAACAGATTGTCACGTTCTCACGTGCCAAGATCATAGTTGGTATTCTTGGTGCCGCCATGACAAATATTATATTTTCTCCTCAAATGGCCCAAATAATTATGTTTACCCCAGACAGTATTCCTGGCTATTTTTTCTGGGATTTGGCCAGTCTAAAGAAACAGGGGTACTATGCTTTGTCCTGCAAGACTATCAGTCAAAACAAGGGGTACGGCGATGCCGACTTCTATGTTGATATCAATGAATTGAAAGAAGCACTAGCCATCGCCAATCGAACGATTTCCAATCTAAAAGCTTAATTCTACATTGAACGCATTATTTACTCTGCCAGCTTTTTCTATGTCTGTACCACCAGCTAGCCACTAAATTATGTAACCGAAATAACGCACGAATCGGTTTTGGCAAAGGTTTGCCAGATGTAACTAATTCATACCCGAAACTTGTAAGTGTATCGCCCGCCCCTGCCTCGAATATCTTGATCTGCGACTTTGTCATAAGGCGCCGCCACTTATCAATGTTGTCTTTTTGAACAGGTTTGTGCAATAAGGTGTGCGTCGTTTCAGAAGGTTTTTCATATTCAAGCAGTGCAGGGGAATACGCCTCCCCAAGAAATTCGCATATCTTCTGCAGTTGTTTGTCAGGTGCTTCCAGCAAATCTTCATATCTGATTTCTAGATAAATTTGCCTTCCAAGTTTACAACCGGAGTTCCTCGCAGCCTCGACATATTGCTGCCAATATTTAGCGGCAATATAGGCATTATAAACCCTGAAATCATGCCTTCTGTCCATCAGAGACCATGCAACTCCTCTGCCATCCCGAATCAGATGTATCACTTGGGCATCTGGGAACATTTCCAGTATCGTTGGTAAATGGAGTGCATAGTAGGGGGTCTTGTCACCCCACCGTACCTTGCCTTCACCCAAAGCATTTTTTTCGAATACTGCTGCAATAATCCCTTCAACGGAATTAATACCTCGTTCGCGGAATTCATTTGCAAGGGCTGTTGCATCAAATGTTATTCCAGGCATGTCTTCGTCAAAAAAACCAGTGCTCCGAGTGTATATCTCAGTGAGCAGATTTTCAATTGACGCGACATTGTCTAGATTTCCGTAGGCATGCCTATTTCGATACATAGGAATGAAAAAATGAGATTCACCGGTCGGCAAAGAAATTCGCGGGTGTGCTCTGAGCATGAACTGTAATAGGGTGGTGCCAGATCTGGGGCAGCCTACAATAAAAATTGGTCCCCCTCGTTTTGTTTCGCCCATTTTCCCTACCTTGTGTAAAAAATTGGTTGTCTGTTGGTTCTTTTAGATTAATCTCTGGTTGCTTTTCCAGCGCCATAACATTACCAGAATCAGGCTTGATCGGCAGAATTTCCGAGCGTTTCCATATGCGAACAGCAATTCCCACATGTGGAATCGTCCGCCACCCAAGCCAACAATTTCTGTTTGAGTAATTCGGCCAAACCCGGCTCATCTGCCAAACGATTGTGCTGGCAGGCGGGGTCGCTTTCCAGATCGAATAACTTATACAGTGCGCCGTCTTCCACTGGCTGATACACCAGCTTCCAGCGTCCGACACGGATCATGCGATCCTTGGCTTTGAACACGATATCGCGATATTTCGACTTGATGGCCAGAGTGCCGCTGGCCTTGTTCGGCACTTCCAGCAGCTCCAGCAGATTCGGGTAGCGCAGGTGGTCTTCTGGCATGCCTGGCAGATCGGTGATCCAGATGCCGGTTTCGTTGAAGGCTGACAGCTCTAAATCATGTGTTTCACCCTGCACCAGGCCTGCCAACGAGACACCTTCCATCGTTTCGGGGACCGTCAGCCCAGCCAGTTCCAGCAATGTAGGCGCAATATCCACGCTACGCACAATTTGTTGCTGCACACCGCTGCCGGGCGTGCGTGGGTCATGGATGATGAGTGGGATGCGAGCCGAGAAATCGCCCACCGCGCTGTTGCCCTGCCCCCAGGTTTCATGCTCGAAAAACTCCATGCCGTGATCGCTGTACACCACCACGATGGTATTGTCCGCCAGCCCGCAGGCGGCGAGGTGATCGAGGATGCGTCCGGCCTCATCGTCGAAACTTTTTACGCAGCCGTCATACAGATCAAGTATCTGATCGAGGTCGAACTCCTTGCGTCCGTCGCCCTGACGGCGAATGATTTCCTGCGGATCTGTGAGGCGTGCCATGACAAATTTGGATTCACCCGCGTAGGTAGGGTCAGAGAACCGCGCGTAATAAGGATATTCCGACCCAAACGGTGGATGCGTGGCTGACAAAAACACATTAAGCAGGAATGGCTGGTCAGCCTCTGCCAGACGCGACAACTGAGCGCGGGCGTCGCGCCCCACCTGCGTGGTAAGTGGCACCCCGGCCAGGTAATACAGCTCCGGCAAAAAACGTTTGCCGAAGCGGTTGTGGGTGAACAGGGACAGAAACAGCCGCAAATCCTTGGGCCCCTGGCGTATCAGATATTTGATGTTCCACTGGTCGTCCGGTGCATCCACCTGCTGGAATCCCAGCGAAAACTTGCCCAGATCTGCACCGCACCAGTCGCTCACGGCGATAGTGGTGTAGCCAGCCTCGGCCAGTAGCGCAGGCAGGCACGGCACGTTAAGACGCGTTTCATCATCTGCAACAAAATTATCGCGGATTCCATGCCGGTGCGGCCAGGTACCGGAGAACAGCGAGATCAGACTGGGAGCGGTGCGTGCACATGGCACGTAGCACTGGGTGAATTGGCAGCCGTTAACGCCTAACTTATCCAGATTTGGGGTAAGTTGGCGGTGATAACCCGCCACTCCCAGGCGGTCGGCACGCAGGGTGTCCGAGCCCAGCATCAGGATGTTGGGGTGGGGATCGGTGCGTTGCGATACAACCGAGGCAGGTTCGATGGCAGCATTGGCCCAGCCCACCAAACCGATCAGCGTGGCCATGCTGCCCCACAGCGCCGCCAGCGGTGCGACTTCGTCGAGTTCGATCAGGCGCAGGCTGGCAAATCCAAACAACGCCAGCGCGAGTGCGCCCAGTGCCCAGCCGAAAAAGTGTAAGCGGGCAGGATTGAGGCCGCGCCACAGCGGATAGAGCCGGCTCATGCGGTAGTGCATGGATGAGACCAGGCTGGCGGGCAGATACAGCAACTGACGGCAGAATTGCCAGCTTGTGATCAATGCCACGCCCAGAAACGCTGCAATGAACGCCCCGACAGGTGTATAAACTAGCCCCGTAGCGGCTGCCAGCGCTGCGTAAACCACTGCTCCGAATGCGCCCATCAAGATAAGCAACAACAAGGCCCAGGCTAGCAGTCGGATAAACGCAGCCAGAGTGTACCAGCGATAGTAACTGCGGATTTCGGTCTGGATTTGCGGCCCGGTCTGGGAGAAGTCGCGCAACGACTTGGCACCGATGAGCAAGGCAATCACGACTGCCGTGACGACCGCCATCGTTACGCCTTGCGCCACCTGCTTCTGTAACTGCGGCGTCAGCCTGGTCAACGAAAAAAATACAGTCAACAGACCGAATCCGCCTAGCGTAAGCCAGGCAGCAGGTCGGATTGATTGCGCTAACGTGACCGGGCTGTGCTGTTCCAGTGCGCCAGCGAGCTCGCCCGCACTGGCGGAAAATCGTGAGAGATAAAAAAACCGTCGATCGGGATTGAAGGTGAATACGGCCTTGCCAAGATGGCTCAGGATTTTTCTGACCATATAGGGTCTGGGCTGGCTGTCTTCGGCGTGAATCAGGAAATGCGAGCGAGAACGAAAGAAACTTTTGCGCAGGGTATACAGCGTGCTGGTGCGTTGCGCGTCAATGGCGTGTAATTGCCTGACTTTTGGCAGGTAGCGAATGGTATGGCCATGCGCGGTTGCTCGACCAATAAAATCGTGATCCTCACCGCCCGCCAGGTTGTGCCCGGTAGGGCCCAGTTCGACCGCAAAGTTGCCGATTTGGGTGAACACGCGCCGATGCACGGTAATGTTGCCCCCGCTGGGGAAGCGTTGGTTCGGCGCAATCGTGATGCTGTCCTGGCCGAGATCAAATTCTGGAAAGGGGCGTATGGGAATGGCGTAGGGTTCTTGCGCATGTACCCAGGCCGGTTCGCTGCCGTCCCACGCTGGCCAGATGCGTCCGCAAAAAATGGCATCGTCTTGATACGCATCCAGGCCGTCCAGCAGGTGCTGCAAAAATCCGGTTTCAACCACCTGATCGTCGTCGATGAAGCACAGATAGTCGTTGTCGGTGCTGGCGATAGCAGCGTTGAGCGCGTGCGATTTTCCAGCAACAGGTTCTTCGATCCAGCGCAGGCGCAATAGACTCTGATAGTGACAGGAACGGAATGCGGCCAGCGTCGCCAAGGTGTCGTCGTGACAGTGATTGGCCACCACAAGGATGTCGACGGCCTCTGTGCCGGCGTAGCCGCAGGCGTAGAGCGAATCGAGCGTTGCGGTGAGCGAATGCGCGCGGTTGTGGGTGCAGATTACGACGGCAAGGCGGACCACGGACGTCATCGAACACTCACTTTGCACGACCGTGTGCGCGCAGCACCGCTAGCCATTCATTGATGTGTACGCCTTCGGTACGCATATCCCATTGGAAACCTGTTCTTATAAATGGATACAGCCCGTTTTCGACTGCCCAGATCAGATCGTCCAGATAACGAACGTAATTTTCGTCATGCTTCCACGGATGAATTGCCCAATGCTTGTAGCCATTCATCGACCAGCGTTGGTAGCCTTTTGCGTTGAAAGTGTGGCTCAGGCTGTTTTCGAGCGGCTCGCCTGGCTTGGCTTGTTGCAACGGGAGGCAGGAATGAAATTTAGCTTTGTCCATCAGGAAATAGCGCGTTGAAGTAAAGCTGGCACGATGCCATTCGGCTTTGGGTTTGCGTTCAAATGAACGCCCTGTCCAACGCTCGAGCCAGTTTTTGGCCTGCGGCGGCCCGCCTTGCGGGGTGGCTACGATCACCTGCGGCTCGCGCTGGAGCAGGGCCAGGCCGTCGTCAATCCATGACTGCATGACCGACCGATAAAACAGCATGTCCGAATCGACATGAAAAATATAGTCGCCGTGGCATAGATCCATTGCATAGAGATACTGGTAGATCGGCGCGCCGGAAAAGTCTTTGAGGTCGATGTCTTCACGGCCAAAATAATGCTGCAGGATGCGGTTCTGTTCAGCCTCATTCCACGGAATTACATCCACGTGATCAATGATTTTTTCATCCAGCAGGCGTTTCAGGATGGCCTCGACGGCATTCTGGCTGCCCTGGATGCGCTCGGCATATTTGCCCTCCTGCCGACCTGGGTCGTACGTCACGCGCTTCTCGCAAAACGCGAAGTTCAGGGCGCGAAACATGTGACGCAGGGTCTGTTCCAGATATGGTGCATCCGAATTGCAGGCATTGACGGTGAAACTCACAGAGGGTGGGGTCTGGGCCATTGTTAGACTTTCCCTGATTTTTTTGTGGCGGTCATGGTTTATCCATTTTGGCGTTTCAGAGTGTTCTTGAGGCGGTGCAGCAGGTTTCTTGCTGGATTAGGCAGTGAACAGTAAGCCAGTTTGACGAATGAATTCACATCGCTTGGCTTGAGTTTGAGCGCCTTCTTAAAATACTGTCGTGCAGTTTTGTAATCCTGCAGGTTGTAAAAATAATGATTCGCAGCGCCACGGTTCATGCCGTGCATACGCAGCACATAAGCCGCGCGATTGACGTGTTTAACGGCGTTGGGATCGGCGGCTAGAAACGTATCCATGGCCTTGAGGCGTATCAGCAGCATGGTGTAACCCTGCTTCGATTGCTGCGCAGCGTGCTGGCGCCAGAAGCCGGTAATGGTTTGTAGATGGCCAACCGGATAGCGCCGGGCAATGCGCAGCCAAAGTTCGTAATCGTCCACGCCAGGCAGATCCGGGTTGAACAAGCCGACTTCGTCCAACACTTTTTTCGGGATGATCGAAGTCAATGGCTGTATATCATTGCTGATAAAAATCTCTTCGAATACATCGCTCACCATTGTCTCCGCGGCGCAATTGCCAAATGCGTCCTTGTCCAACACGCGATACTCTGGCAGCAGCGTGCCTTCGGTGTCGATGCGGGCATAGCGTGTATGCAGCAGACCGACATCAGGGTGCTGCTGCAATGCAACCATCTGCAATTCAAGTTTGTTGGGCAGCCAGAGGTCGTCCTGATCATGAAAGGCAATGAACGTGCCGGTGGCGTGTTGCAGCGCGACATTGCGACTGGTGGCGACGCCCGAGTTGGTGGCGTTGACGAGGTAAGTGATGCGCGGGTCGGGCAGGTAGCGCTGGATGATTTCAGCCGAATTGTCCGTGGCGCAGTCATTCACCAGTATCAATTGAATCGTTGGCCAAGTCTGCGCGAGGGCGCTTTCAATGGCGCTTGCGAGATATTTGGCGCCGTTATAAACCGGCATGATAATGCTAACGGTAGGGTGTGCCATGGTTGTTTGCCTCAACTCCGTTGACGTCGAACATAGCCTGTCAGCATGCCCCAGGCATGGGTGGCGTTCATAGCCTGGCGCAACACACCGTTCCGACGCGTGATAGCCATCGCCAGAGTTTGCAGGCAATGGCTAAAAAATTGCGCGACCAGAAAGGGCGGAACGCCCAATATAGTTTTGCCATAAACTGGCAACTCATGCATGCCTTTCCTCAGCCCCGCTTGGTAATGCAGCTTGAGGAAATAACGCCGTTGCAAACGCCAGGGTTCGACAAAATGTTCAACTTGCATGTCGGGGCGGTAGCGCAGAGGCGTACCGCGCGCCAACAACTGATTGAACATGACAATGTCTTCGCCGCCGCCAACTGCGGTGCCTACCCGGTTGTAATGTGGGTCAAAACGCAAGTCCGGATTATCACGAAACAGGCGCATGTCGTAAGCCACATTGGCCGTCCACACCGGCGTGTCGGCGTGCTTGATCCAGAATGGCTGCTCGCCATAATCCACTGCGGCCAGAAAACCAAGCAGGTCATCGCTCAGCCAGGCTGGACGCGTGTGCGGGGAAAAATTCACCACCACCCGTCCACCGGCGCACTTTGCACCTTCATTGAGCACAGCATCGCAGGCCGCTTGCAGCAGTCCGGTGCGCGGCAGTTCATCGTCATCGATGAATACAAGAATGTCGCTGTGAAGCGCCTCGCTTAGCGCACGGTTACGTGCCGGCACGATGCCTTGAGCGGTTTCTGTAACAAAGCGCAGATTTGTACCAGGCTCGCACGCCAGCTGTTCCAGCACGGCTGGGGTATTGTCCCGGCTGTTGTTGTTCACTGCCAGGATTTCAAAAGTTACCGGGCAGGCTTGCTGACGCAAGGCATTGACCAGTGCAGGCAGACGTGACGCGCGGTTGTAAGTACAAAACGCGACAATGAGTTTGGGCATGCTCAATCAGTCTTGGGACGTTTTATCGAGGGTAGCAACAAACGCACGGCAAAACGCAAGCTGCGCCATTGCGGATGGGTTACGAAGGAGGCAAACAGTGGCCGCCATGCAGCGCTGCCATTGCCGCTACGCTGTTGATGGTAAGCCTGGTCAAAGTAAACATCGGCCAAGCTGTGTTTGACCTCGCGGGCGCGCCTTGCAAAAGCGGGGTTCGCGGCAATCCAGGCGAGCAGGGTAGTGCGGATGTCTACTGCAGCGAGCAAGTGTTTTTCTTTTTGTGCGGTTTGGGAAACATAATTCTGCCCGTCCACGCGGAATTGGCTGACTGGGTCCAGCAGCAGTGCGGGCTGAGTGAGCAATGCCGTTTTCATGGCCCATTCCGGTTCCGGCATGTAGCTGCCTTTGCGCAGCAGGCCAACTTTATCCCACAGCGTTTTGCGTGCGGCGGGACGCTGCATCGCCATCGGCACGGATTTGAGCAGCGCGACAAAAAGCTTGCTGTTAAAGAAGACCACGCCGTTGTCCACCATGCCCTGAGCGCGTCCCAACAGCCTGGACAAGGCGTGCGACTGATTGGCAGCCGTGCCAGGGGCGTATGTACCAAACGGTTCGACGTTGACAAACAGGCATTCCAAGTCGGGGTGGTGGGCATACGCTGAGGCAATCTTTGTCAGCGCTGTGTCGGTCAGCAGGTCGTCGTCATCCAGGTGCAATACAATCTCACCCCGAGCGGAGGTGACCCCCGCGTTTTTTGCAGCGGCGATCCCCTGCGCCTGATCGTGCCGAACCAGAATGAACCGTTCACCGAGCAATTCGCGCAACATGGATTCGAGCACAGGCGGGGTGGAGCCGTCGTCCACCACTACGACTTCCCATTCCGGATGGGTCTGAGCGGCGACGCTGGTCAACGCCTCGCGTAATAGCTGTGGACGGTTATGGGTCGGCACTGCAACAGTAATTAGCATTCGGCATTCACCAGGTTTGTAATCGTCCGTTTGGATAAGTGCATAATTAACTGTAGTCAGTATGGTCAGTCTTTTTCTGAAAGCGGCTTTTCTTTTTGGCCTCGATCCATCAGGTGGATCAGTGCCTGATGGATCGGCAGAGGAAGTAGGGCAGGAAGCATGTATTTCCAATCGCTGGGTGTGCCATAGCCAGAGGCCATCACCGTTCTGAAAATGGCGCGCGCGGAGCGCAGGTCTCTATCCCAATAGCACGCGTAACCACGCTTGAGCAACTCGCCGTGCGTGATGCTGCGGATGCGGTTACGTCCCAAAAGGTTTGCGATTTCGGAATGCTGTGCCAGAAATTCGCGTTGTACTAGCCAATGATTACGAGCAATCACAGCACGCTTTTTGGTCATTTGTACCCCATCATGGTGACGGTAAAATGCTAATACTTCCGCTACGCGCACCAAGCGATGCAAGGTGGCAGCGCGTATCCAGAAAGCAAAATCCTCACATGTGCTCCACCTGGAATCAAACCCGCCCAAAGCCTCGACCACCTCCCGCCGCGTGAGAGCTGCATGCACTGGCCAGCGAACGCCTGTGACCATTTTCTCCAATTTATCCAGCTGCTCATAATCGGGCGGCACAAAAGGAGCGCCACGCCCACCTGGCAAGCCAACATTCTGCCAGCCACAATAGGCAATTGCTGAGTGGCTTGTTTCTAGTGCCAACACCATTTTTTCGACAAAATCATGTTGCCAGTAATCATCCGCGTCTAGGAAAGCGAGATATGTGCCAGTGCTGACTCGAATGCCTGCGTTACGTGCTGCGGGCAGGCCTGCGTTGGCCTGCTGCACAATGCGGATACGCTTTGCATACTTTCTCATGATGGCCGCCGAGCCATCACTAGAGCCGTCGTCAATGACAATGACTTCGCATTGGGGATATGTTTGCGTGAGCGCTGCATCAATCGCCTGGGCCAGGAAGCGCTCGCCGTTATAACACGGAATAATAATGGAAACAGTAGGAGGGCTTGTCATGAACCACTCACTGTCAAGACCGCAGCCGTGTAGCGAGTTGGCCTGAGGCATAACGAAGTATGCGCCGCCAGCTGACGTCATTGTCGGCAAAGGCTAGCTTGCGTGCAAAGCTGTTGAGGTTGTCGTTCGCGTAAATGCTCAGACGGCGAATCTGCAGCGGGTCGCTAGCATACTGCGCCCAACCGGTGCGGGTCGAGCAGGCAGTAAGGTAGCCCGCTGCCTTTGCGGCCACGACGACCCTCGCGTCGTGTACGCCGTAGGGATAGGCTAAGCTAGTGACCGCCGTATTAAGCAAGTCTTCCAAGGTGGACTTGGATAGCGTTAATTCGGCCATAAGTGCGGCGTCATCGCATTCAGTCAAACGTCGGTGAGTATGACTATGCGAGCCAATTTCCATGCCGGCGGATTGCATCTCGCGCAGTTGCGTCGCGTTGAGCATGGGCAATTGTGGCCTGCCTGTATCCTGCCAGGCAGAGTTACGGCCAATATCGCGACTGACTACGAACCAACTCGCTGTCATGCTGCGTTTTTCCAGCTCGTTAAAAGCGGAAAAATTGTCCTGATAACCGTCGTCAAAGGTGATGACGACACTGCGTGGGGGTAAAGGCCTGGCACTGAGGTCGGCCAACCGGTAGGTACCCCAGCCCTCGCCTTGTAATAAATCGAGTTGCGCCCGAAAACGCTGCATTGATAGCGCATAGCGCCAGTGAGCTGTGCCGCTGCCGGTGGCAATGGAATGGTACATCAGGGCGATGCTACCGTGAGGGTGGCTATTGCGCAGCAGACGCGCGCTGATGGGGTCGAGTTTGTTTTTCATGATTTAAAGTGATGCTGTACATACCTATTTATACCCTCTCCGCTGTTTACTATGGTCTGTTTATTTTGGCTGTAATTGAGGGTGTAGCCCCAACTTTCGTTTCCATGTCGCCTGTTCAGCGTGCAGACCGGACAGTGGCATGAATAAGAACAGTAAGATGTAGGTGGCCGCGCCCACTGCGGCCATGCTGAGCATATAGATGAGGGGCTGGCTTTGCATCAGCGCGTGGATGAAATGATCCAATAGCAGCAGGCATGCGAAAAGAAGGGCATTGAGCACCAGCGCCGGCTTTAAAGCCACCAGCAACATCCAGTGGCGTGCCTGCAGGCTACGTTGCGCCAGCCAGCCCATAGTTGCCGCATTGAACGCATAAACGCCGAGCAGCCCCCAGGCTACGCCCCTCAAACCAAAGTGCAACCCGCTGTAGATGGCAATCGCCATCAACGCCCAGCTTGCCAGTTGGATGCGTAATTCGATACCGAGTTGGTTTTGTGCGGCGGCAACAGCGCCAGACTGGTTTTCGATGGCATAAAATAATCCACTCAGTGCCAGTATGGCCAGGGGCTGCGCTGAAGCTTGCCATTTGGCACCATAAACGACCAGCACAAAGGGGTCAGCCAGCCACCACAGGCCAACATAAAAAGGCAAGGAATAGAGGCAGACCAAAGCAAGGGCACGGAAATACAGGTAACGCGATTTATCCAGATTGTCTTGTTCTTTGGACAATGCTCGAAACACGGGATGGTAAACCGCGCCGCTGACCATGTTATTGGGCATCTGGCTGAGGCTGTCGGCCTTATTGAAAATCCCGACGGCAGCCGTGCCCAGTTGATGGCTGAGAATAAAGTTGCTGGTTTGCCCACGTAGATAGATAACCAGATCATTGGCGGAGACTTTGAAGCCGTAACTGGCTAATTGACGTGCCCGGTTAAAATCGAGACGCAGACCTGGTTTCCAGCCGGACACAGGGGTGACCACGAAAATACCGACCACCGTACCTGCCAAACCGCCCCACACCAGGCTCCACACCCCGTAACCTTGCCAAGCAAAGGCAATGCTGGTGAATGAAGATACCAACAGTGTGAAAATCCGGATAAAGATGTTTTCCTTGAAGCGCATTTCACGGAACAATTTGGAACTGGGCACATTGACAAAGGGGCGCAACACGAATGACAGTGCAGACAGCTTCAGCAGGCTGCTGTACAGCGGGTTATCAAACCAGATTGCGATCAGCGGTGAAAACAGAAAAAATCCGGCATACAAGGTAATGCCGAGCATCAATTGCAGTGTGAATACCATTTGGTAATCTTCGTTGCTAACCTCGCGTGCTTGCACCAGCGCCTGCCCCATGCCACCACCGGCAATATAGCCAACCAGCCCGGTAAATATCTGGATGGTGACTAACGCCCCGAAGTCTGCTGGCACCAGCAGGCGCGCTAGAATCACGCCAAAGAGAAAGTTCAGCGCCTGATTGCCGACACCGCCGAAAAAAATCCACTGGGTACCGCTGCGAATGGATTGGCCAAGGCTCAAGATCTCGCCCCTTCCGATATCAGCGGTCTACGCATCAGGCCGGACCACGCGGGTAGCAATGGGAACAAGTTTCGGTGCTTTTTTCTATTCATATGCAATTCGAAGTTGAGCAATCGGTGAGCATTGCCTGTCCGAATTATCAAATGTGCTGCCAGAGATATTCCTGCTGCAGTGGCGATACCCATGATACTGATAGTAGATTTCATGCCGGTTTATTGTAGTTGGCTTTGTGATAATGAATTATCGTCGCGCATTATGTTAGCAATTCTATGCATAGAGCAAACGCTATGCCATCCAATTAACATTCAATGCGCCGGTACATAGGGTCGCCGCCTATAACTCATTTCGGGTACAGTTCCCAAGGATAATCGATGGAAATGGCGGGTGAGTGACGGGCGGCACGTCAAATCCATCCCGGCAGGAGTATCGGCTACAATGGCCGCTCGGATTGAGAATTTGACGCTTACGACGAACTATAACCATGCAAACCCTTACCGTAGACTTGGGCGAGCGCAGCTACCCCATCCACATCGGCGCCCGGCTGCTGCACCAGCCCAGCCTGATCCTGCCGCATCTGGCGCAAAAGCGTGTCGCCATCGTCACCAACACCACGGTGGCGCCGTTGTATCTGCAAACCCTCACTGACGGCCTGGCACTGAACGACGTGGAAGTCGTGCCCATTGTGCTGCCCGACGGCGAGCAATACAAAACCTGGGAAACGCTGAATACGATTTTCGACGCGCTGCTGACCCATCGCTGCGAGCGCAAGACCACGCTGATCGCCCTGGGCGGCGGGGTGATCGGCGACCTCACCGGTTTTGCGGCGGCGAGCTACCTGCGCGGCGTGCCGTTTATCCAGATTCCCACCACGCTGCTGGCGCAGGTGGATTCCTCGGTGGGCGGCAAGACCGGCATCAACCACCCGCTGGGCAAGAACATGGTCGGCGCGTTCTACCAGCCGCAACTAGTGCTGGCTGATACCGACACGCTGAAAACCCTGCCGCCGCGCGAGCTGTCCGCCGGGCTGGCGGAGGTGATCAAATATGGTCTGATCTACGACGCGGCTTTTTTCGACTGGCTCGAAGCCAACGTCGAAAAACTGCGCGCCCTGGATGCGGAGGCCATCGCTTACGCCGTGCGCCGCTCGTGCGAAGTGAAGGCCGAAGTGGTGGCCAAGGACGAGCGCGAATCCGGTCTGCGCGCATTGCTCAATCTCGGTCATACCTTCGGCCACGCCATTGAATCCGGCATGGGCTACGGCAACTGGCTGCATGGCGAGGCGGTGGCTGCCGGTACCGTGCTGGCGGCGGATGTGTCGCGGCGCATGGGGCTGATGAACGCAGCAGAAGTCGAGCGCGTGCGCAGCCTGTATCGCCGCGCCGGCCTGCCTGATACCGCGCCTGATCTGGGCGTGGAAGAATACATGCAGCACATGGGGCTGGATAAAAAAGTCGAAGGCGGGCGCATCCGCTTTGTGTTGTTGCGCGGCATCGGGGCGGCGTTTGTCACCGCCGAGGTGCCGCAAGCCGACCTGGAGGCGGCGCTTACCCACTATGTCCAGCCGGCCTGAACTCGCTCCCTACGCCGCCCGCAGCGCCGATTCGCGCGGGCGGCGCCACTCTGAACCGTCGGCCGCGCCGCGCAGCGAATTCCAGCGCGACCGCGATCGCATCATTCATTCCAGCGCTTTCCGCCGTCTGGAATACAAGACCCAGGTGTTCGTGAACCACGAAGGCGACCTGTTCCGCACACGTCTTACCCACAGCCTGGAAGTCGCGCAGATTGGTCGCACTATCGCGCGCATCATGACGCTGAACGAAGACCTGGTGGAGGCGGTGTCGCTGGCGCACGACCTTGGCCATACGCCGTTCGGCCACGCCGGGCAGGATGCGCTCAACGCCTGCATGAAGGAATACGGCGGCTTCGAACACAACCTGCAAAGCCTGCGCGTGGTGGACAAGCTGGAAGAACGCTACGCCGAATTCGATGGCCTCAATTTATGCTTCGAGACGCGCGAGGGCATCCTCAAGCACTGCGCGCTGCATCATGCGCGCATGCTGGGCGACGTCGGCGAGCGTTTCATCATGAAGCAACAGCCCAGCCTGGAGGCGCAGGTCGCCAACCTCGCCGACGAGATCGCCTACAACAATCACGATGTCGATGACGGTCTGCGCTCGGGCCTGATCACGCTGGAGCAACTGGAACAGATCAGCCTGTTTGCGCGCCATCTGCAGGCGGCCAGGGCCAAATACCCGCAGCTCAACGGCCGCCGCCTGATCAACGAAACCGTGCGGCGCATGATCAACACCCTGGTGCTCGACCTGGTGCAGTACAGCCAGGCCGCCCTCCATGCAGCCGGCGTGCAAAGCGTGGATGAAGTGCGCGCCGCGCCCACGCTCATCGGTTTCAGCCCCACCATCGCTGCAGAAAACCGCGAACTCAAACAGTTTTTACGCAAATACCTGTACCGCCACTACCGCGTCGCGCGCATGACCAGCAAGGCTTCACGCATCGTTACGGATCTGTTCGGCGTGTTCCTCTCCGACCCCGGCCTGCTGCCCAACGAGCACCAGGAAAAAGCCCACAGCGACGCACCCAGAGCCATCGCCGACTACATCGCCGGCATGACCGACCGCTACGCCATGCGCGAGTATCGAAGGCTGTTTACGATCGAGGAAGTGAGCTTGTGAGACGGGTGTTTGGGTGTTGGGCTGGGAATAATCGCGGCTGAAGGTCTAGGCGATTTGCTCAACCTCGAACACCGAGTCAATCGCCTGACCATTCCAGTTGTATTCCAGATACGCCGAATGCAGGCAATCGCGAAGCATGCCGGTACGCAGGGCGGCCAGACATTCCCCGTCCGATTTGCGCACGGAAGGGTAGAGGATGCCTTGTACGCCTTCGGTGCGTAGTTGTCGCCCGATACCCTGGGAATAACCGTAATCATCGGGGTCGACAATGCGGGTGTCGGTGACAGCTGCTTCCCTGAGATCAACCGCTTCACCCTTCGCTTGCACGCTATACAGTCGCATCTGCAGGCGCATGGATGCTTCATGGGTGGCGGCCAGGAACAGGCCGGCGTGATAACGGGTTTCAGCGATGGCGGTTGCCTTGTCCCTGGCGCAGTAAAACACGCCGTAGCTGCCGTCGCTAAAGCGGCTGCCTTGCGGATTCAGGTGCGTGAACGCCGCCATGATCGGCCCGCTGCCATTGCCGAAAATCCGCTCGGCGGGCGGCACCAGGCTGATGAGCCCGACTTCGTCGCGGATGCGTTCATTGGTCATGGCTTCCAGCGCATATAGTGCCTCGAAATCTTGTGGCGATGCCACGCGGTCAAACAGGTTGATGGCGGGGAAGCGGGTGGGGATGACGCGCCACGCGGGGCTCCAGGTGAGGTGGATACGGGGATAGATCAAGCCCAGCCCCCGCGCTGGGCATCCAGGTATTGCCGCACCATCAGCAAGTCAGCGACATTGCCGCCCAGCATACGCTCCAGCGCACTCTTGCCGCCGAACAGGGGGGCAGTATTGGGCTTCTTCACCCATTCATCCGCCGCACGCGGGTCCGGCAAAAGCACCTGTAATGCCTTGTATGCGCCCAGAATGTAGGAAAGGCGTTCCAGCGTGTCATGTTTGAGATCGGCAGTCTGCGGGCTGGATTTCCATTTAAAAAACGTGGAACGTCCGGGCTTGCCCAGCAGCGTCATCTGCTCGTCAGTATTCAGTTTCCAGTCGTGGGCGATATTAAAAAAAGCGCGCAAGCCGGCGGCGGACATGGCGCGGCTGTTTACCTGACTGGCAGTCTGGACTGGGAGGGCGGCGTTGGTCATGGTGGTTTCCTTCACTATATCTGCCTGGTGATTAAATGTAGTGCATATATGTACAAATATCAACATATAGTATCAATATGGATTACGTTGTTCGGACTGGCTTGTGAAATGAACTAATAATTCTTGTACCGGACCGATCGGTCCGATATAGTTCGTATTTCTGTATTTCCCAAACAAACAATTCATGTCCCGCAGCCGCGAATTCGATATCGACCAGGCACTTGACCAGGCGCTGAATGCGTTCTGGCTCAAAGGCTATGCGGCAACGTCGATGACGGATCTGATGGCCGCCATGAGTCTGAGCAAAAGCAGTTTTTACCAGTGTTTTGGCAGCAAGCGCGAGGCGCTACTGGCGGCCTTGAGCCGCTACAGTGCGCGTGAACTGGCCGAAACCCGGCGCCATTTCAGCGCCGATGCGCCGGTTGCTGCGCAGCTCGCGGCCTGGGTCAGGCACAGTATTGATCCGGCGGCATGTCGTCCCAGCCAGCGCTGCGGCTGTCTGATCGTGAATGTTGCGGTGGAACTGGCGCCGCATGATCGCGAAATCGAAGATGCGGTGCGCCGCCACCTCGATATGCTCGCGGCTTTTCTGGCTGATGCTATCCAGCGTGGGCATGCCGATGGCTCGATTCCGACAAATTTCGAACCGGCACACAGTGCTGACATGCTGCTCAATCTGATCGCCGGTTTGCAGGTGCTCGCCAAGGGCGGTGTGGAAGCGCACCGCCTGGCGGCAATTGTTGATGTACAGCTGGATTGCCTGCTTGGGCATGCCAGCTGAACTTTTTTTAAATAATTTGGACTGTTCGGTCCAAAACAGTAGGAGCAAGTAATGACCACTCAGCACAACACAGACGTATCGACTCAGACTGACCTGTTCCAGCCTTATGATCTGGGAGGGCTGACGCTGGCCAACCGTATCGTGATGGCACCCCTTACCCGCAGCCGTGCACTGGCTGGCGATGTACCCGGTCCGCTCGCAGTGACGTATTACACGCAGCGCGCCAGCGCCGGCTTGATTATCAGCGAGGCAACGCAGATCACGCAGCAGGGTAAAGGCTACGTGCAGACGCCAGGCATCTACTCTGCGGAGCAGATCGTAGGCTGGCGCAAGGTGACGGACGCGGTGCATGCCGCAGGCGGGAAGATATTCATCCAACTCTGGCATGTCGGCCGCATTTCGCATCCGGAGTTTCAGCCGGGCGGTGGACTACCCGTGGCGCCCTCGGCAATCAAGCCCGAAGGCACGGTGTATACCAGCAAGGGTATGGAAGATATGGTCACCCCGCGTGCGCTGGAACTCGCCGAGATCCCCGGTATTGTCGCCGACTACCGCAACGCCGCTCAGAATGCGCGCGATGCAGGTTTTGACGGCGTCGAAATTCATGCTGCCAACGGCTACCTGATCGACCAGTTCCTGCGCGACAAGACCAACCAGCGTAGCGATATTTACGGCGGCAGCATCGAAAACCGCAGCCGTTTTCTGCTCGAAGTGACGGATGCCGTACTCTCGGTGTGGAGCCCGGAACGCGTGGGCCTACGTCTCTCGCCGCTGAGTGCGTTTAATGACATCGACGACAGCAATCCAGCGGCGCTATTCGGCTACGCGGTCGAGCAGATGGGCGCGCGCAACCTGGGCTATGTGCACGTGATCGAAGGCAACACCGGCGGCCCGCGCGAAACCGGGCGCGACTTCGACTTCAATGCCCTGCGTCAGCGCTTCCCCAATACCTGGATGGCCAACAACTGCTACACGCGTGAAATGGCGCTGGCCGCACGCGCCAGCAATTCAGCTGATCTGATCGCCTTCGGCCGGCCATTCATTTCCAACCCCGATCTGGTCGAGCGCCTGCGCCGCAATGCGCCGCTGAACGAGCTGGATCCAAGCACGCTTTATGGCGGCGACGGGCACGGCTACACTGACTACCCTTTCCTCGGCCATACCCGGGACTAGATCATGCAGAATTTCAATTTCCACAACCCGGCGTGCACTACCGGTTTACGCATGGCTGTCTGAACTATTCGCTATAAATCCAGGCGCCGGGTGACCTGTGGCCGGCGCGAAGTGTGCGATCCCGTCAAAAATTGCGCTGCATCAGGGCCCGTGCTATCACCCAGCACTGCACTTCCACCGCACCCGCCTTGAGCAGTACTTCGGCCAGTGCATCCAGCGTGCTGCCGCTGGTCATCACGTCGTCGACGATTGCCACGCGTTTGCCTTGCAGGCTGGGGTCGCATGCAAACGCACCGCGCAGGTTTTTACGGCGCGCCTTGAGCGGCAGGCTGGCTTGCGGAACGGTATCGATGATGCGCGCGGCGACAAGAGGCAACATCGGCAGGCGCAGACTCCGGGCCATGCGCTGTGCGATTTCATGCGCCTGGTTGAAACCGCGCTGCCGGAGCCGGTTGGGATGCAGCGGCATGGGGATGAGGACGTCGGGCAAGGGGTGGCCGGCGGCCTGTTTAGCCAGGGTGTCCGCCAGCAGGGAGACAACGGCGAGGTTGTGGCCGTATTTGAGCGCCAGTACCAAACGATCCAGCGGGAAAGCATAAGTATAAGCGGCGCGCGTGCTGCTGAAATGCGGCGGACGTTTGAGGCAGTGGCCGCAAATCGCGCCATGCAGGGTGGGCAGTGCGCACACCGGGCAACACGCCTGCGGATGATAGGGCAAGTCAGCGGCACAGTCCGCGCAGAGCTTGGCCCGACCGCAGAATATGCCGCAGAGCAGGCAATCCTGCGGCAGCATGACGTGCATAAATTTTGTGCAGATGTTCAATATAAGCCTGGCAAAAATTGACTATCGAGCTGGAATAAAAGACAATTCACGCCATTCTAACGCGCTGCCACGAGCATGAAAGAGAGCATGAAAATCAAAAAGGTCATTACCGCCGAGCAATCACGATTTTCTGCGCAGCTATTCAACATCGCCAGCGTGGTCGCCACGCTCATAGCGCCTTTGCTGATGATCTGGATTGCAATATCGATTTTTGTGTATGCCTCGATCGCCCATCACCCGAACCCGCGCACGGTTGAGTACAACCGCTTTTCCGGTTATCGATTTTATGGTGCGGCCGGGGCGATGGTGGTGTTCGGCCAGCCGATTCATGCCCTGTTCGGCAACTGGCATGGGCTGGTGGCGGTGTGGGCAATTCTGGTCATCGTGGTGGTGCCGTGGGGACTATGGAGCATTTATAAAGCGGGCCATGAACAATGGCAGGATATGACGATCGAGGTGGACACCAATGAATGACATGACCCAACCCGCAGCTGCGGCAGGCGCGGCAAGCGAAAAATGGCGCGTGGCCGAGGTGGAGGCGCTGTTCGCGCTGCCTTTCAACGATTTGATTTTTCGTGCACAGAACGTGCACCGGGAGCATTTCGATCCCAACACGGTGCAGTTGTCCACGTTGCTTTCAATCAAGACCGGCGGCTGTTCCGAGGATTGCGGCTATTGCCCGCAAGCGGCGCGCTACGACACCGGGGTGGAAAGCCAGGGCTTGCTGGAAATGGATGCCGTGCTGGAGGCGGCTCGCGCTGCCAAGGCCGCTGGTGCTACGCGCTTTTGCATGGGTGCCGCCTGGCGCGGACCTAAACAGCGCGACCTGGATCCGGTGCTGGATATGGTGCGCGAGGTGAAGGCGCTGGGGCTGGAAACCTGCGCCACGCTGGGCATGCTGAAAGACGGCCAGGCCGAGCAGCTGAAAGACGCCGGGCTGGACTATTACAACCACAACCTGGATACCGCGCCCGAGTTCTACGGCGAGGTCATCACCACGCGCGCATACCAGGATCGGCTCGATACGCTGGAGCGGGTACGCGGCGCCGACCTACATGTATGCTGCGGCGGCATCGTCGGCATGGGCGAATCGCGCACCCAGCGCGCCGGCCTGATTGCACAACTTGCCAACCTCGACCCGCAGCCGGAATCGGTGCCCATCAACATGCTGGTGCAGGTGGAGGGCACGCCATTGCAAGACACCGAGGCGCTCGACCCGCTGGAATTCGTGCGGACCATCGCGGTGGCGCGCATCACCTTGTCCAGGAGCAGTATTCGGCTGTCCGCCGGGCGCCAGCAGATGCCGGAAGCCGTTCAGGCGCTGTGCTTTCTGGCCGGTGCCAATTCGATTTTTTACGGCGAAAAACTGCTTACCACCGGCAACCCGGATGTGACGCGCGACCGTGAACTGTTGGCGAAACTGGGGATGCGGGCACAGGGATCGGCGCATTGATCCGGACATGATTTACAGGATTCGAGCAGGATTAACAGGATGAGAATTGCATGCGGCTCGGAGTCCTGTAAGTCCTGAGCAATCCTGTTAATCCTGTCTATTTTTCAACTCAATTGATCAAACCGTCTCCCACATTCAACGCGCTGGAACACATCCGCCTGGAGTTGGCGCAGCTCAAGGCGCAAGGCTTGCAGCGCAGCCGGCGGTTGCTGGAAAGCCCCCAGGGTGCGCATGTACACGCAGATGGGCGCGCTGTGCTGTCGTTTTGCAGCAATGATTACCTCGGTCTTGCCAGCCACCCCGCACTGATTTCCGCTGCCGGCGCAGCCGCGCAAAGCATGGGTGTGGGCGCAGGTGCGTCGCACCTCGTCACCGGCCATCACGCTGCCCATCATGCGCTGGAAACGCGCTTTGCAGAATTCGTCGGCCTGCCTGCCGCACTGCTGTTCTCGACCGGCTATATGGCCAATATCGGCGTGGTGACGGCACTGGTCGGGCGCGACGGCGAGGTGTTTGCTGACCGGCTCAATCACGCCTCACTCAACGATGCCGCGTTGTTGTCGCGCGCAAAATTCACGCGCTACCCGCACAATGATCTGGTCGCTTTGAAAACCCGATTGGCAGCCAGCCGCGCAGCGCAAAAGCTGGTGCTGGTGGATGCGGTGTTCAGCATGGACGGCGACCTGGCGCCATTGCCCGATTTGCTGGCGCTGTGCGAGCGCTTCGACGCCTGGCTGCTGGTGGACGACGCTCACGGCTTCGGCGTGCTGGGCGCGGGCGGACGCGGTGCGCTGGCACACTTTGGGCTGCCTTCGCCGCGCATTGTTTATATGGCCACGCTGGGTAAGGCCGCCGGGGTGTTCGGGGCGGCGGTGGCAGGCGAGGCGGAAGTGATCGAATGGCTGCTGCAAAAGGCGCGCACCTACATCTACACCACCGCGACACCGCCGCTGCTGTCAGCGACCTTGCTCGCCAGCCTGGATCTGATTGAAGCGGGTGATGAGCGGCGCGCACAGTTGCAAAAACTGATCCTGCAACTGCGCGCCGGCTTGCGCACCCCGAACTGGCAACTGATGGATTCAGCCACCCCCATCCAGCCGGTGCTGATCGGCAGCAACGACGCGGCGCTGGCGGCAAGTCAGCGCTTGCTCGAACGCGGCATCCTGGTACCGGCGATCCGTCCGCCCACGGTGCCGGCCAACACTGCGCGCCTGCGCATTTCGCTCAGCGCCGCGCACACCGAAGCCGACGTGACGCGGCTGGTGGATGCACTCAACAGCATTCATGCAGATGGCTGATTTGTACATCGAAACGCGCGGCCATGGCGCGCCGCTGGTGTTGTTGCACGGCTGGGGCATGCATGGCGGAGTTTGGGCGGGTGTGGCAGATGAGCTGGCACGGCATGCTCAGTTGCATATCGTGGATTTGCCCGGCTACGGCGGCAGCTCGGCCCTCACGCCCTGCACCCTGGAAACGCTGGCGGCGCGTTTGGTCGATGCGCTACCGCCACACTTCAATGTGTGCGGCTGGTCGCTGGGCGGGCAGGTGGCGCTGACCCTGGCGCGGTTGTATCCGGCGCGTGTGGGCAGGCTGGTTACCGTAGGCACGAACCCATGCTTTGTGGCCCGCGCCGACTGGCCGCATGGCATTCAGCGCGGGGTGTTGCAGATCTTCGCGGAAAGCCTGGCGGACGATTATGACGGAACGCTGAAACGCTTCCTCGCACTGCAAGCCAGGGGAGACGAGGCGGCTCGGGCGGTGCTGGCGCGCCTGCGCGACTTGCTGTTTGCACGCGGCAGGCCGGATCGGGCGGTACTCGACGCCGGGCTGGCGATTTTGCTCAATGCCGATCTGCGCGTCAGCGTGGCCGACATCCCCCATCCCGCGCTGGTGATTCACGGCAGTCACGATGCCCTGGCCCCGGTAGCATCGGGAGAATGGCTGGCACAGCACCTGCCGCGTGGCTTTTTTTGCCGTGTTCCCGGTGCCTCCCACGCGCCCTTTCTCTCGCACAGCGCCGAGTTTGTTGCAGCATTGACGGATTTTTTGCATGACTGACGCCATTTACGATCTCGACAAAAAACGGGTGCGCGCCGCCTTCGACCGCGCCGCTACCAGCTACGACGCGCATGCCGTATTGCAGCGCGAAATCTGCGACCGCATGCTGGAGCGGCTCGATTACGTGAAGCACACGCCCAATACGCTGCTCGACGCCGGTGCGGGTACAGGTTACGGCGCGGCCAGGCTGCGCAGCCGTTACCCGGAGGCGCATCTGGTGGCGCTGGATCTGGCCGAATCCATGCTGCAAATCGCCCGACCCAAACCTAGCCTGTGGCAGCGCATCAGCCGTGCTGCGCCGTTTAGCGCGGTGTGTGCGGACATCGACCAACTGCCGCTGAAAACTTCCAGCGTGGACATGGTGTGGTCCAATCTCGCGCTGCAATGGTGCAACGACCTCAACGCGAGCTTCGCGGAAATGTACCGCGTGCTGGCACCGGATGGTTTGCTGATGTTTTCCACCTTTGGCCCGGATACGCTCAAGGAATTGCGTCAGACATTCAACACGGTGGATGGCTACAGCCACGTCAACCGTTTCGTGGATATGCACGACATTGGCGATGTGCTGGTACATGCCGGGTTCAGTACACCGGTGATGGACATGGAATACATCACGCTGACCTACGCCGATCTCAAAACGCTGATGCAGGAACTCAAGGCGATCGGCGCACACAACGTCACGGCTGGGCGCAACCCCGGACTGATGGGACGCGCGCGCTGGCAGACGCTGGAAACTGCGTATGAAAAATTTCGCCAGGAAGGCCGCCTGCCCGCCACGTACGAAGTGGTCTACGGCCACGCATGGGTGAACCAGAAAACCCGCACTGCGGACGGCCATCAAATCATTCAGATGAACATCCAGCGGCGCCGTATGGAGAAGGGTCTGTCGTGACAGCGCGGGGCTACTTCGTCACCGGCACCGACACCGGAGTGGGCAAGACGCTGATATCGGCTGCCCTGCTTCATACCTTTGCCGGGCGCGGCCTGCGGGCGGTGGGCATGAAGCCGGTGGCGGCGGGGTGCGAATGGCGTGATGGCGTGGCGTATTGGGATGACGTAGATCAGCTGCGCGCCGCAGCCAATGTGGACGCTGCGCAAGCGCTGGTGAACCCGTACCGTTTCGAACCCGCCATTGCGCCGCACATCGCGGCTGCACAGGCCGGGGTGACAATCAGGCTGGATGTCATCGTGCGGGCGTGTGATGCGCTGCACGCGCGGGCTGATGTCGTGATCGTGGAAGGCGCAGGCGGTTTTCGCGTGCCGCTGAATGACCGTGAGGACATGGCCGACCTTGCCCGCGCGCTTGCGTTGCCGGTGATTCTGGTAGTGGGCATGCGCCTGGGTTGCATCAACCATGCATTGCTGAGTGCCGAAGCCATCCGCCATGCCGGGTTGCCGCTGGCGGGTTGGGTGGCCAACCGGATTGATCCCGCCATGGCGCAATTCGACGCCAGCCTGGCGGCGCTTCAACAGCGCCTCGATACTCCTTTGCTGGGGGTGGTGCCGTGGCTAGACAGTATGGATTTTTCTGCGCTTTCCACCCATCTCCAGTTCGAAAAACTGCTCTAACAGCACATTAGAATAGTGTTATGTAATTAATAAATTACATAGATATTTCAAAAGCTTGCATTACATATTTTTATTGTTGTCGAAGCCGCGCTGTGCTAATTTAGCAAGCGCGACAAAAGGTCGCAGGACATCCGACTAATAAAACGACAACAAGCGGGATTTGCACGTTAATGTACGGCGGCATACAAATCACACAGACTGGCGCAGTGGATTGTTGCATCACTGCGCGGCCCAATTGTTCCCTGTCACGGTCGGGAAAAATTCTTGTTTTAGCTTCTCTCTTTCTGATTCTGTCGGCCACCGCCGGGGTGTTCGCCATGATGGGTGCCTGGCCGATCCTGCCCTTTTCCGGACTGGAAATGCTGGTTGTACTGCTGGCGTTTTATCAAATTTCCTGTCACGAGCGCGATTACGAGCGCATTACCATCGAAGGCAACAGGCTGGTGCTGGAACGCCGCGATAATGTGCGCGTCATGCGTGCCGAATATAACCGTTGCTGGGCGCAGGTCGTTCTGCACTGTCAATCGGTTGGCCAGCAGTGTCGGGTGGCGCTGCGTTCGCATGGCGCCGAGCAGGAATTGGGGCGTTATCTTAACGATGAGCAACGTACCGAACTGGCACACCAGCTGGAATGGCGGCTGGGGTGTCAGTAAATAAGCAGAATCATTAAGCGGAATCATGAGGATGGGGGAGAAAGAATGAAAATAAAACGAATGCTGGGCGCCGCCACTGGCGTGGTAATGGGTTTGACGACGGGTTTGGCGCATGCTGCCTATGAGCTGAATCTGCAAACGCCGGAAACGCCCATAGCTGGGCAGATTTATCATCTGCACACGATGATTATGTATGTGATTCTGGCGATATTCGTGGTGGTATTCGGTGCCATGTTTTATTCGATCTATGCGCACCGCAAGTCCAAGGGCCACCAGGCTGCGCATTTCCATGAAAACACCACGGTTGAGGTTATCTGGACAATTATTCCGTTTTTTATCCTGATAGGCATGGCGTTTCCCGCGACCAAAACGGTATTGGCCATGAAGGATACGGCCAGTCCGGACATGACGATTAAAGTGACCGGCTATCAGTGGAAATGGGAATACGATTATTTGCAGGAAGGGATACATTTTTTCAGCAATCTATCTACGCCCCGAGACGAGATTGACAATAAGGCCGCCAAGGATGCGCACTATCTGCTCGAAGTGGACCATCCTCTGGTGGTGCCTACCGGCAAAAAAATTCGCATGCTGGTTACCGCCGATGACGTGATCCACTCCTGGTCAGTGCCGGCCTTCGGGGTAAAGCAGGACGCGATACCGGGGTTTATCCGAGATACCTGGTTCAAGGTTGATAAACCAGGCATTTATCGCGGCCAGTGTTCCGAGCTATGTGGTAAGGATCATGGCTTCATGCCCGTCGTGGTCGAGGCTAAAACGCCGGAAGACTACGCCAAGTGGCTTGCTGATCAGAAAGCAAAAATGGCTGCGGTGGTAGAGGATCCGAATAAGGTCTATACCCTGGATGAAATGAAGAGCAAGGGTGAAAAAGTGTTCACCAGCCATTGCGCAGCCTGCCATCAGGCATCCGGCATGGGTATTCCGGGCGCATTCCCGGCGCTCAACGGTTCCAAGATTGCTACCGGCGACAAGGCAGCACATATTGATCGGGTGATGAACGGCAAACCAGGTACGGCGATGGCGGCGTTTGCTTCGCAGTTGTCGGATACCGAGCTGGCGGCTGTAATCACGTATGAACGCAACGCCTGGAGCAACCATACCGGCGATGTGATCCAGCCGTCCGAAATCAAGGCACTGCGTAAATAATCAAGCGAGCAAGAAGAGGAGACTCGATATGGATGCGACACACGCTCACGACCATGGTCATGATCATCACCCCAGCGGTTTGATGCGCTGGGTAAAAACCACCAACCACAAGGATATCGGCACACTCTATCTGTGGTTTGCGCTGATCATGTTCTTCGTTGCCGGTAGCATGGCGATGATGATCCGCGCCGAACTATTCGAGCCGGGCATGCAGTTTATGCACCCGGAGTTCTTCAACCAGCTCACAACGATGCATGGCCTCATCATGATTTTTGGTGTGATCATGCCGGCCTTTACCGGATTTGCGAACTGGCAAGTGCCCTTGATGATTGGTGCGCCGGATATGGCTTTCCCGCGCATGAACAACTGGAGTTTCTGGCTGCTGCCGGTGGCTGCGATCTTCCTGATTGGCGAATTCTTCCTGCCGGGTGGCGCTGTCGCGGGTGGCTGGACCATGTATCCGCCGCTGTTCATTCAGGGCGGCATGTCTTATGACCTGAACATCTTCGCCGTCCACATCATGGGTGCCTCGTCCATCATGGGTTCGATCAACATCATTACGACCATCCTGAATATGCGTGCACCCGGCATGACCATGATGAAGATGCCGATGTTTGTGTGGACCTGGCTGATAACCGCCTATCTGCTGATTGCTACCATGCCGGTGCTGGCCGGCGCGGTGACCATGCTGCTGACCGACCGCCATTTCGGCACGCATTTCTTTAATGCGGCAGGCGGTGGTGATCCGGTCATGTTCCAGCATATTTTCTGGTTCTTCGGGCATCCTGAGGTGTACATCCTGATTTTGCCGGCCTTCGGCATCATCTCCCAGGTCATTCCTACCTTCGCGCGCAAGCCGTTGTTCGGTTATGCATCGATGGTGTATGCCACAGGTTCTATAGCAATTCTGTCTTTCATCGTTTGGGGCCACCACATGTTCACCGTGGGCATGCCTGCTGCAGGGCAGCTGTTCTTCATGTATTCCACCATGCTGATTGCGGTACCCACCGGGGTGAAGGTGTTCAACTGGGTAGCCACCATGTGGAAAGGCTCGATGACTTTCGAGACACCGATGCTGTTTGCAGTGGCCTTTGTCTGCCTGTTCACCATGGGCGGATTCTCCGGACTGGTGCTGGCAATTACGCCAGTGGATATCCAGCTGCAGGATACCTATTACGTGGTGGCGCACTTCCACTATGTGCTGGTATCCGGTGCGCTGTTCTCGATTTTTGCAGGCGCGTATTACTGGCTGCCCAAATGGACCGGGCACATGTATGACGAAAAGCTGGGCAAGCTGCATTTCTGGCTCTCGGTCATTTCCATGAACATCCTGTTCTTCCCCATGCACTTCCTCGGGCTGGCCGGTATGCCAAGGCGGATTCCTGACTATGCGTTGCAATTCACCCAATTCAACCAGATTGCCTCGATCGGCGGATTTATCTTTGGCGCCAGCCAGTTGATTTTCCTGATCGTGGTGTTGAAGGCGGTGCGTGGCGGAGCCAAGGCTACCGACAAGGTATGGGAGGGTGCGGAAGGGCTGGAGTGGACGCTGCCATCGCCCGCGCCTTATCACACGTTTGAAACAGCGCCGATGGTGAAGTGAACATTGCGGAGCAGGGCGTTCGCCCTGCTCGCACGGGAACGGGTGAACAAATTGAACAAAGAAGGTAAAAAATATTTCACGGCGATCTCGCTTGCATTGATAGCGGTCGGTTTGTTTCTTTACACCATTATTAACCACTGGCAATGAACACGACGCATGCTAACCGGGTGATGCTGAAAAAACTGGGCATTGTTGCCATTGCAATGTTCGGGTTCGGTTTTGCGTTGATACCGTTTTACAACAAGTTATGCGAAGTCAGTGGTCTGAACAAGGGCGGTGAGCAGGAACTCGCCAAAAATACCCAGGTAGACACCAGTCGAAAAATACGACTCGAACTGGACGCCAACCTGAACGAAAACATGCCGTGGAAATTTTCCTCCATGCAGCCCATCGTGGAGGTGCACCCTGGGCAATTGATGCAGGTAGACTACAAGGCGGAAAATAACAGCGACATGCCGATTACCGCTCAGGCAATTCCGAGTTACGCACCTGCACTGGCAGTGCAATATTTTAAGAAAATCGAGTGTTTCTGTTTCACCAAACAGGTACTCAAGCCGCATGAAACCAAAATCATGCCGGTGCTGTTCGTGATTGACCCGGCGCTACCGAAGGATGTGAAGACCATTACCCTGTCGTACACGTTTTTTAACCTGAACCCAGGCGCCCAGGCTGTTGCGGCAACTGACAAGGACGTACGTGGCTGAGGATGGTCAGCATAAAACACTCACCGGCTGGCGTGCTGCCAGGACGGTGTTCTGGAGTTTTTTGGGCATCCGGCGCAAGTCGGATTACCAGTCAGATGTAAACCATCTGAAGCCTGCACAAGTGATTGTGGCCGGGTTGATTGGTGTCGCGATATTAGTAGGCTTGATTTTGTTTTTAGTCTATCTGGTGACCAAGTAGAGCAAGTTTAGACGTGTGAAAAAATAAAACAGTAAAGGAGGAGCACAGTCATGGAAACGCATCAGGATAGGTATTACCTCGCACCACCTTCGCATTGGCCAATTGTTGGATCAATTGCACTGATGCTGCTGGCATTCGGATTTGTCATGGATCTCAACAGCGTGAGCAATGGCAAGCTCGTCATGCTTGCTGGCGCGGGTGTCCTGCTGATCATGCTGTTTGGCTGGTTTGGTACAGTAATACGCGAGAGCGAAGCCGGCAAATACAACGAGCAGGTGGATTTGTCATTTCGCTGGAGCATGAGCTGGTTCATTTTCTCCGAAGTGATGTTTTTTGCCGCATTTTTTGGCGCACTGTTCTATACGCGCACGATCTCGGTTCCTGGTTTGGGGTCGGGTGAAACCATGCAACAGTTGTGGCCGCACTATACTGCAACCTGGCCGACAGCAGGCCCGGGTTTGGCAACAAAATTCACCCCGATGGAAGCCTGGGGCATACCCGCAATCAATACTTTGCTGTTGCTGACTTCCGGCCTGACCGTCACCTGGGCGCATTGGGGATTGAAGAAAAATAATCGTACCCAACTGGTGCTCGGCCTGATCATGACGGTGGCGCTGGGTATGAGCTTCCTGGGGCTGCAGGCATATGAATACCATGAAGCCTATACCAAGCTGGGCTTGTCGCTAGGGGCGGGTGTGTACGGCGCGACATTTTTCATGTTGACCGGTTTTCACGGTTTTCATGTCACCATCGGCACAATCATGCTGCTTGTGATCCTGTTCCGTTCGATGTCTGGGCACTTCAAACCAAGCCATCATTTTGCGTTCGAGGCGGTGTCCTGGTACTGGCACTTTGTGGACGTGGTCTGGCTGCTGCTGTTTGTGGTGGTGTACTGGTTATAAGGGCAAGGTGGAGGATAATAAAGGGGGGACTGCGCCGCACGCGCAAGTGTGCGGCGCTTTTATTCCAGGTCACAAACCGCGTTGCGGTAACCAGCCAAAATGGAAGCCAAGCATCAGCAGAGCGAACAGGGTGATGGACAAGATGATGCGTACAGTGAGCGCCTTGACTGTACGCTCGGACTGGCCTTTGTCTTTGATGAGATAGTAGAGTGCACTGAACAGGCTGGCGAGAATCAGAAAAATAAAAATCAACACAACAGCACGCATGACGGGTCTCCACAACGCAATGGGTCAGTCTATCCCAGCCTACTGATACAAGCCAGCGAGACACTAGCAAGATGAAATTGGGAGCATATCAATTCAGGCCGGCGCTGGTGCCCACATTGGCCATGATAGTGATGATCGCCCTGACCTTGTTTTTGGCCAACTGGCAACTCGACCGGGCAGATCAGACGCGTGCGTTGCAGGCGCGCTATGACCGGATGCAGCAAGACCCGGCGGTGACGCTGCGAGGCAAGCAGGTCAATAGCTCAGGTCAGCTGTACCAAAAGGTGGCTTTGCGTGGCCGGTTTGATTTTTCTCACGAAATTTATATCGACAACAAGCTGTACCGAGGACGAGCCGGTTATTATGTCATCACGCCGTTTCGTGACGACAACAGCAGTAGCTATGTGCTGGTCAACCGGGGTTGGCTGGCCGCAGGCAGCAATCGCGCCCTTGCTCCTGTGGCAGTTCAAGTACCGGGTGAGGTAAACATCGAAGGTATCGTTACCAGCCCGTACAGTCGTTACCTGGAGTTGTCGGCCGTAGCAGTGCAGGGACGGGTATGGGAGAACCTGCATTTTAAACGCTACGCAACTACGTTGCCCTACCCCGTACAGGCCGTTCTGATCCAGCAGATCAATGATACCCAGGACGGCCTGGTGCGAGTTTGGGATCGCCCCGATGCGGGTGCTGCGATGCATATGGGTTATGCCGTCCAATGGTTCGCCATTGCGACTGCAATTCTGATTATTTATCTGGTGCTCAATGTCAAACGTGTCCCAACCCGAAAATAAAAATTTCCGCATCAAGCTGCTACTGTTGTTCGCGCTCTTCGCGTTGCCAGTCGCGGCTTCCTATATTGCGTATTACTTCTGGACGCCAGGCGGAAAAACATCCAACTATGGCGAGTTGCTCCCGGTACAAAAGCTCACGGGTGTTACTGGCATCCAGACGAGTGGTGCGGTATTTAACCTGGATCAGTTCAAAGGCAAGTGGGTGATGGTGGTGTTAGATAGCGGCAAGTGTGATGAGTATTGTCGCAAGAAGCTGTATATGCTGCGTCAAGTGCGCACAGCCCAGGGGGCCGAGCGGGACAGGATACAGCGGCTTTGGCTGGTCACTGACAATGTCGCGCCAGCCCCTGAGTTGATGGTGGACTACGCTGGTACAGCCGAGGTGATCGCGGATAAGGGGGTGGACGCAAAATTTCCTGCGAATGGACGCGTAGAGGATTATATTTATCTGGTCGACCCGCTCGGCAATCTGATGCTGCGTTTCCCGAAAAATCCGAACCCAGGTGCAGTGATCAAGGACATCAAGCATTTGCTCAAGGCGTCACAAATTGGCTAGTAAATAAAAAAACTAACGGTGCGAATCAGCACCGAATGGATGGAGGTGAAAGATGACAAGCAGCCTGATTTTGCAAGTAACCGCCTGTCGCTGCCAGCAATTTTTACGGCTGTGCAAACTGCGTGTTGTATCGCTGATTGTATTTACTGCGGTGATCGGCATGTTCCTCGCCGTGCCCGGCTGGCCCCCCCTGGTGCCGATGCTGGCGGCCACTCTTGGCATTGCGCTGGTGGCGGGGGCGGCCGCCGCATTCAACTGCCTGGTCGAGCAGAAGATTGACGCAGTGATGGCACGTACGCGCGCCCGTCCCCTGCCTGCGGGCGAGGTCAACAGTGCGCAAACACTGGTGTTCTCCGGTCTGGTGGGCGGCTGTGGCATGTATCTGCTGAACGCGTATGTCAACCCATTGACGGCGTGGTTAACCTTGGCGACTTTCGTCGGCTATGCCGTGGTGTATACCATATTTCTCAAACCAGCCACCCCGCAGAATATTGTGATTGGCGGTGCGTCGGGCGCCATGCCGCCGGTGCTGGGCTGGGCTGCGGTAACCGGTGAGGTCAGCAGCGATGCGCTGCTGTTGTTCCTGATAATTTTTGTATGGACGCCCCCTCATTTCTGGGCGCTGGCCTTGTACCGCCGTAAAGAATATGCCAAGGCCGGCTTACCCATGCTGCCGGTAACCCACGGCGAGGCATTCACGCGTCTGCAGGTGTTGCTTTACACCGTCGCGCTCACGGCTGTCACGCTGCTGCCATTTGTGACGGGCATGAGCGGCCTGATCTACCTCGGCGGTGTGTTAATCCTGGATGGCATCTTTCTTTATTATGCAGTTTCCATTTATCGGCATTACAGCGATGCATTGGCACAAAAAACGTTCCGCTATTCAATCCTGTACCTGAGCCTGTTGTTCGCACTGTTGTTGGTTGATCATTACTGGATGATTAGGTTAACGCAACCTGCAGGCTAGTCTTGCGGCATTTTTATTCCATCATTCAAACAGCGGGAATACAATCCTGGTCTTGCCGTGACAGGAGTGCGGCAAGCTTTCCCCTGTGGGGTAATGTTCGATGAGGCAATATGTTCATGCCGAGCTCTGCTCGTTTTCTATTGTTGTTTCTGGTACTTGTTCTGAGCGGGTGTGGCGAAAAACAGCCAGCTCATTATCTGGCTACCGATATCACCGGCGTCGACTACGGGCGCGATTTCCGTCTGACTGACCAGAATGGGAAAGTGCGTACCCTGGCCGATTTTCGCGGCAAGGTTGTCGCTGTCTTTTTTGGCTATACGCATTGCCCGGATGTATGCCCTACCACGCTGTCAGATTTTGCCATGGCGATGAAGCTGCTGGGCAAGGATGCTGCCAGGGTCCAGGTGATTTTTGTTACCGTGGATCCCGAACGGGATACCCCGGCAGTACTCGCCCGCTATGTGCCGGCCTTCAATCCAAGCTTTTTGGGTATGTACACTGATCCCGCGGGTACTGCAGCGCTGGCCAAAGCGTTCAAGGTGTTTTATCAGAAACAGCCGGTGGATGCGCATGGGCGTTACGCCGTGGACCATAGCGCCGGAACCTATATCTACGATACCCGAGGTCGCCTGAGGCTCTACATGGCCTATGGGCAGGGGCCGCAGGCCATTGCGCACGACATCTCATTGTTGCTCAGGGACTGAAGCACATCTTGCATGCGGCAAGCTGTCGCTGCTAGAATTAGAAAATCTGTAATATTCCAATTTACTTACACTAGCCTTATTTAAGACTAAGCGGCCCAGGAGAGACCCATGGCGGTTACGGCATTAAGCAGTACCGAACAATACAATTTCGACATTGTGAAGAAGTTCTCCATCATGACCATGGTGTGGGGTGTGATTGCCATGGCGGCGGGCGTATACATCGCGTCCGAGTTGGCGTGGCCCCTCCTGAACTTCGACATTCCCTACATCACATTCGGCCGTTTGCGCCCAGTGCATACCACCAGCGCGATTTTCGGTTTTGGCGGCAGCGCGTTGTTCGCGACGTCTTATTACATCGTGCAGCGTACCTGCCAGGCGCGTCTGTCGAGTGACGGCATGGCAAGCTTCACCTTCTGGGGCTGGCAGGCGATTATCGTGCTGGCGGATATCAGCTATATGCTTGGTCATACCCAATCGCGCGAATATGCGGAAATGGAATGGCCGATCGACATCCTGATCGAGATTGTGTGGGTGACCTATCTCGCTCTGTTTGTGAGCACAATCATGCGGCGCAAGCAGCCGCATATCTATGTGGCCAACTGGTTCTTCCTGTCCTTCATTCTTGCCACAGCGCTGCTGCACACCTTCAACAATCTGGCAGTGCCGGTCAGTCTGTTCTCGATGAAGTCATACAGCCTGTTTTCGGGTGTGCAGGATGCGATGACAGAATGGTGGTATGGTCACAACGCGGTTGGCTTCTTCCTGACCGCGGCGTTTCTGGGCATGATGTATTATTTCGTGCCCAAGCAGGCCGGTCGCCCGATTTACTCTTACCGTTTGTCCATCGTCCATTTCTGGGCGCTGTCTTTCCTGTATATGTGGGTAGGTGCCCATCACCTGCACTGGACCGCCCTGCCGGACTGGACTTCCACTCTGGCAGCGACTTTCTCCATCATGCTGTTGCTGCCATCCTGGGGCGGCATGATCAACGGCATCATGACCTTGTCCGGCGCATGGGATAAATTGCGCACCGATCCGATCATGCGCTTCCTGATCGTGGCGCTGTCGTTCTATGGCATGGCCACTTTTGAAGGCCCGCTGTTGGCGTTGAAAGACGTGAATGCGCTGTCGCATTACACCGATTGGACGGTTGGCCATGTGCACTCCGGTACGCTGGGCTGGGTGGCGATGATTACCTTTGGTTCCATGTATCACATGATACCCAAGCTTTGGGACACCAAAATCTGGAGCCAGAAGATGGTGGGTGTGCATTTCTGGTTCGCCAGCATCGGCGTGCTGCTGTACATCACCGCGATGTGGATTTCCGGCATTCTCCAGGGCTTGATGTGGCGCGCATTTGACCAGTACGGCAATCTGCAGTATTCGTTCGTTGAGTCTGTTGCGGCCATGCACCCGTTCTATGCGATGCGTGCAATTGGTGGCATGTTCTTCCTGACCGGCATGGTGATGATGTTCGTTAACGTTGCCATGACCATTCGCCAAGCCAAGCGCGAGGCGACTGAACTGGAAGCCAAAATATCCGCCAAAATGGCCAAATCCAGCTTGGCCGGCGCTTAAAGAATAAGGAAGAAACAGACATGTTCAATTTCAAGCACGAATGGATTGAAACCAATATTGGTCTCTTGCTGGTGCTGCTTATGCTGGCGATCAGTGTTGGTGGCCTGGTCGAAATCGCACCACTGTTCTTTATCAAGGATACGGTGGAGAAGGTGGACGGTGTACGTCCCTACACCCCGCTGGAACTGCGCGGACGTGATATTTATCAGCGTGAAGGTTGCTACCTGTGCCACTCGCAGATGATTCGCCCGTTCCGCGACGAAGCATTGCGCTACGGTCACTACTCGCTGGCAGCAGAGTCGCAGTACGATCATCCGTTCCAGTGGGGTTCCAAGCGTACCGGGCCGGATCTGGCGCGTGTTGGCAAAAAATACTCTAACGAATGGCACGTTGCTCACCTTGTCAGCCCCCGTTCCATGGTGCCGGAGTCGGTCATGCCAAATTTCCCCTGGCTGGAAAAGAACGAACTGAATATTTCGGACATTTCCGAGCGCATGGAAGCCTTGCGCAAGGTTGGCGTACCGTATTCGCTAACCCAGTCGGAATACCAGGCCAACGTCAAACAGTTCGGGGCAAAAACGGCTGAAATGCTGAGCATTCCCGATGCGCGCAAGAATCTGATTGCCCAGGCGGAATCGGGCAACTATGATGGCGACCGCAGCAAAATAACGGAAATGGATGCGCTGGTTGCGTATTTGCAGGTGCTTGGGACCATGGTGGACTTCAGCAAGTATGATGACGACGCGTTTGTGAAATACCGTTAGAAATGGACCGCCCCATGGAATGGTTGAATTGGTTTGCTTCTTTCGAGAATACCAAGCCGCTGGCGCTGGTGATTCTGTTCGTCACTTTCGTGCTGATCGTGCTGTATGTATACGGCAGCAAGAAGCGTGGTGAGCGGCTGGAAACCTACAAATACATGCCGTTCATGGACGATGAATCTGAAAGCAAGGAAGATAAGAAATGAGCCAGGAAAAAATACAGTCCAACACGGTACAGACCACTGGTCACGCATGGGACGGTGACCTGCAGGAATACAATAATCCGATTCCGAACTGGTGGCTTTATGCGTTCTACACTTCTGTGCTGGTAGCGATCGCGTACTGGTTGATTTATCCGGCGTGGCCAGTAGGCAAGGGTTTCACCACGGGTTTTGATCACGTCACCTACGTTAACGACAAGGGTGTGACCAAGACCACGCACTGGAATACCCGTGCCCTGTTCATGGAGGAAACCAACGAGGCGGTCGCGGCGCAGAAACCTTATTTCGATAAGGTCGCCGCCACGCCGTTTGAGCAGATTGCCAAGGATCCGGAGCTCAACAGCTTTGTGGTGTCCGCAGGCAAGCAGCTATTCTCTGACAACTGTGCGGCCTGCCATCAGCAGGGTGGTGGCGGCAAGATGGATTTTGCTCCGAATTTGACTGACGACGACTGGCTCTACGGCGGCCATTACGCCAATATTCAGCAAACCATCACCAATGGACGTCATGGCTACATGCCGCCCTTTGCAGAGGTGTTGAACGATACGCAAGTCACGCAATTGGCTGATTATGTGTTGAGCCTGTCGCATGTTGCGGTCAATCCCGACAGTGCCAAGGCGGGTGACGCATTGTTTCATTCGGAGACGGCTGCCTGCTATTACTGCCACGGCGTTGATGCCAAGGGGCGCCAGGTGCTGGGCTCCGCCAACCTGACCGACAGCATCTGGCTGTGGGCAAACGTGCCGGCTGCCAATACCGTACCGTTAAAGGAGGCCGCGGTGAAGAACGTGATTCTTCAAGGTCTGAACAAAGGTGTCATGCCGACCTGGAAAGATCGCCTGTCGGCTGAACAAATCAAGTTATTGACAGTCTATGTTCATGAATTGGGTGGTGGTAAATAGTCGTCATTGACCCCTGATCCGGTTCAGGCCGGACTTGCGGCCTTAATAAAACCCCTGCCATGCCGCGGGGGTTTTTTCATGGAGAGCACGTTTGGACGTTGGTATAGAAGAGCCGCGGGCGCTTTATCAGAAGCGTATCCCGATTGTTACTCGTTCAGTCAAAGGACGTTTTCGCAATTTCAAATGGGGGGTAATGTTACTGGCCTACGCCATGTTCTTTGGGCTGCCGTGGCTACCCTGGACGCGACACGGTGTAGCTTCGCAGGCAATCATGTTTGACCTGCAAGGGCGCCGTTTCTTCATTTTCGACCTGGTAATGTATCCCCAGAACGTGTTCTGGCTGGCATTGTTGCTGTTTATTGCCGCCACCTTCCTGTTTTTTGCCACTTCGCTGATTGGCCGCGCTTTTTGCGGTTATTTCTGTTTTCAGACTTTGTGGACAGACCTATTCATCTGGATCGAAAAACAGGTGCAGGGAGAGCGTCCCGCGCGAATCCGTCTGCAGCGCCAGCCGTGGGAGCGGGAGAAAATTCTTAAACTGGGCGTGACCCACGGTCTGTGGTTGCTGGTGTCGTTCTGGACTGGCATGACGTTCGTGCTTTACTACGGCTATGCGCCTGATCTGTTGACTCGGTTTTTTAGCGGGCAGGCTGGCTATGCAGCGTATGTCACGGTATTCGCCCTGACCGCCACCACCTATGCCGCAGCAGGGTTGATGCGCGAGCAAATCTGTTCGTATGTATGCCCGTATGGCCGTTTCCAGAGTGTCATGTATGACCCCGAAACGCTGGCCGTTGCATATGACGGCAAGCGTGGTGAGGGCAGCATGGGGCGTGCGTCGCCCAGAGGCGAGTTGAAAATCCACGAAATCCGCCAACAGAAAGGGTATGGCGACTGCATTGATTGCGGGTTCTGTGTGCAGGTGTGCCCGGCGGGGATTGATATTCGGGATGGGCTGCAATACCGCTGCATATCCTGCGGCTTGTGCATTGATGCCTGCAACAACATCATGGATTCGGTGGGCTATCCACGCGGTCTGATTCGTTACGATTCCGAAGCCAATCTGGCACTGTCGCAACCCGCAAAACCTCATATTCACTGGAAACGGCTCAAGGTTGTAGGCTATTTTGCTGCGCTCAGCGTCATGACCGGTGCGCTGGTATACAGCATCGCTACCCGTACCAATTTTGAACACGACGTGCAACAGATACGTCAGCCGCTGTACGTGGTGCTGTCCAATGGCGACATCCGCAATCGCTATCAGATCCATTTAACCAACAAGAGCGGCGCTGATATGGAATATCGCATCAGCACGCAGGGCTTGCCGCCAGGGGCGCTGGATCTGGGCGAGATGAAAACCGTCACGGTACACAGCGGCAATAGCGTGATTGTGCAGGCCAGTATCAAACTCACGCCGCAGCAGGTCGGGAAATACCCCAGGTTTGATTTTGTGATCACCCCGTTATCCACTCCAGAGGACAAGGTGGTCGAGCAGGTAAATTTTTATTCAAGGACGGACGAACAATGAGTTTGCTGGAAACGCTGTTTGGCGGCACGGTAATCGTAGTGATATTGCATTGGCTGCTCGGGCGCATAGGGCTGGCAACCTATTGGCGCGGCGTGATTTCGGGCGCGCTGCCTACTATCGCTTATGCGTTCTACGCTGTTACCAAAGGTGACGGTCTGGATGTGATTGCCATTCACGTCGCGATCTTTCTGGCCACCGCGACAGTGCTGAGCTTGCTTGCCAGCGATAAAAGCAATTCCGGAAAACGCATGCACTGGGTACCGAAATCGCTGGCGGTATTTTTCGGCCTGCTGGCCGTGATCGATGGCGCATTCGTCACTATTTCCACTCAGGGCGTGCCACCCTGGGTGGCCAGCATGATCATGCCGCGAGCCAAGGATCACCCGGTGTATTCCGGTTTTTCCGGGGTGACCGAACACAATGACCAGGCTGCGAAGGCGGTTAACGAGCATCTTAAAATGCTCTCGGACGAACAAAAGCTGGGCTGGGAGGTGGAGATGATCGGACTGGATACCCTGAAGGCAGGGCCGGCCGCTTCGAATAAGCTCGCCATGCGCCTGCACGACAGGCAGAAACAGCCCTTGCAGAATGCCGTGGTCACGTTGAGTTTTTTCCGGCCCGGCTATGTGCAGACTCTGCCGCTGCTTCAGTTGCAGCAGAATAAACCAGGTGAATACGACGGCAGTATCAGCATTCCCGATACAGGTTCATGGGTGGTCAAACTGGTGATCGAGGTCGACGGCAAGCGCATTGAACGCGAGCATGATGTGAGCGTGGCGGCCTCCTGAGGAGTCGATGAGCGTCTCTGAATCCTGCTATCACTGTGGCCAGCCAGTTCCTGGCGGCGTCGGCTTAAGCGTTAACATTGCGCATCAGTCGCGGGCAATGTGTTGCCTTGGTTGCCAGGCGGTCGCCCAGGCGATTGTTGATAACGGACTCTCCGAGTATTACAAAAATCGCACTGCGCTACCTGGGCAGGGGCATGAGGTGTTGCCCGATGAGCTGAAAAAGCTCGCCCTGTATGACCATCCCGATATCCAGCGCAGCTTTGTTATCGATAGTGATGAACACCTGCGTGAGGCGGTGCTGATCCTGGAGGGCATCACCTGCGCGGCCTGCGTCTGGCTCAACGAGCGCCATCTCAAACAGCTGCCCGGGGTGAAATCGGTGCAGGTCAATTACGCCAGCCATCGCGCCCGGGTTGCCTGGGATAGCCGCGAAATCACGCTGTCGCGGATCCTGCAGGAAATCCAGTTGCTCGGCTATAACGCTCATCCTTACAGCGCATTGCAAGCCGATGCCTTGCGCAAATCCCGGCGCAAAAAAGATTTGCAGCGTATTGCCATAGCCGGTATCGGTTCGGCACAGGCGATGATGCTGTCGGTTGGTCTATATGCGGGCAACTGGTATGGCATTGATCCCGATACCGTAATACTGCTGCGCTGGTTCGGTCTGTTGTTAACGCTGCCGGTGGTAACCTTTTCTGCGATGCCGTTTTATCGCGCGGCCTGGAGTGGCATCAAGTCCGGGCACCTGAATATGGATGTGCCCGTGGCGCTGGCGATTATTACTGCCTTCATCGGTAGCGTGTGGGTCACCCTGTTTGGTGGCGCGCATGTCTATTACGATTCCATCGGCATGTTTACGCTGTTTCTGCTGGGTACCCGCTTGCTGGAAGCCGGCGCACGTGGAAAGTCGGTTGAATCGGCAGAAAACCTGCTCAAGCTTCAGCCCACCATGGCCATCCGGCTGCGTGCAGGCCAGCAGGAATATGTACCAGTGCTGGATCTGGTGGGCGGTGATTGCATCCTGTGCAAACCGGGCGAAACGGTAGCCGCTGATGGCATGGTGGTGGAAGGCGTGTCGACGGTGGATGAGGCGCTGTTGACCGGCGAGTCGCGCCCGGTTGTCAAACAGCCGGGGGATAGCGTGATCGCAGGCAGCGTTAATCTGGAAAGTCCGCTCACGCTGACGGTGACCGGCGTGGGTGAAAATACCGTACTCGCCGGCATCGTGCGTCTGGTGGACAAGGCGCAGGCTGAAAAACCGCGCATCGCCGGACTCGCCGACCGTGCCGCTTCCTGGTTTACCGTAGGATTGCTTATTTTTACTGCGTTAGTCGGACTGGTCTGGTTTTTCGTCGACCGCAGCCAGGTACTGGATATCGTGCTTGCGGTGCTGGTGGTGACTTGTCCGTGCGCACTGTCGCTGGCAATACCTGCAGCACTGGCAGCGGCAGGCTCGCATCTCATCAAACGCGGGATTCTGGTGACGCGCGGTCATGCACTGGAAACCTTGGCGCGAGTGAATCATGTGGTGTTCGACAAGACCGGCACGCTGACGCAAGGTAAGCCAGTTGTGGTAGACGTGATCACACTGGCGGATGTGCCGGCAGCGCAGTGTGACGTGCTGGCGGCGAGTCTGGAACAGGCTTCGGAACACCCGCTGGCGGCGGCATTCAAAGGGCGTGTAGCGGCGTCTGGTTTGCTCGCCGTGCAAATGGCGCGCAATCACCCGGGTCAGGGTGTGTCGGGTGAAACTGGCGGGCAGTGTTATACCCTGGGTAATCAGGCGTTTTCATCCGCGAGTCATGACGTGGCCGTTGAAGATTATGCCAGACGCTACCCCAGCGCCACTTTGGTATGGCTGTGCGACGCAACGCGACCGCTAGCCGTATTTGTGCTGGAAGATCCGCTGCGCGGCGATGCGGTGCAGGCAGTTGCGACGCTCAAGGCGCGTGGTATTGAGGTCAGTATTTTAAGCGGCGATAACGAAACCACGGTGCGCCATGTCGGGAATGCGCTGGGCGTGCGCAATCTCCACTGGCAGCAAAAACCCCAGGACAAGCTGGCATCCCTGCAAGCCATACAGCGCACTGGCGCCATCGTGGCGATGGTGGGCGACGGCATCAATGATGCGCCGGTACTGGCCGGTGCCCAGGTGTCGTTTGCCATGGCGGCAGGCACTAATGTGGCCAATCAGAGCAGCGACATCGTGTTGCTCTCGAACCGGCTGGGCGATGTGCCGCAGGCGCTGGAAACCGGGCACGCCACGCTATCGGTGATGCAGCAGAATCTGTTCTGGGCGGTGGCGTATAATCTGATTGCATTACCGTTTGCCTCGCTGGGATATGTTTCGCCGTGGCTGGCTGCACTGGGTATGTCCATCAGTTCTATGGTAGTGGTATTGAATGCTTTGAGGCTAAGATGACTTCTACACTGGTATTTCTGCTGGGCCTGACGGTCATATTTATACTGCTGATCGGTTTTGGTATTTTCTGGGCAATCAAAAGCGGCCAGTTTGAAGACATGGAAGGTCCGGCGCAGCGCATTCTGATGGATGAAGACGACCCGATGCTACCATCCAACCAATTGAGTGATAAAAAGAAATAGTTTAGAATCGAGGCATTGTTAATATCGCCGCGTAAGGATGGATCATGAATCAGTTATTCAACAAAACCAATCTGCCGATGACCGTTGTGGTGAGCCTCATTGTGTTTGCCTGGCTCAGCTTTTTCTCGGTAATTCTGTTTGGCTGATGCGTTACAGCCAATAAAAAACCCCGCCTGCGCGGGGTTTTTTATTGGGATCAGGCGAATGGATCAAACTATTGCGGCCTTCATTTTCTGAAATGCCTTTTGTTCGATCTGGCGTACGCGTTCAGCAGAAATATTGTATTCCGCAGCCAGTTCATGCAGCGTGGCGTTCTCATCTTCACGCAGCCAGCGGGCTTCCACGATGTGGCGGCTACGCGCATCGAGACTGTCCAGTGCCAACCTCAGGCCCGTGCTGGTGCGCTCCTCGTTTTCGCTGCGCGCAAGAATCTGCGATGGCTCGTCCTCGGTATTGGTCAGATATGCCAGCGGACCGTAACCGTCCTCGCCGTCTTCGCCCAACGGTTCCAGCGCAACGTCCTGTCCGGAAAAGCGGGTCTCCATTTCCAGCACTTCCTCGCGCTTGACACCCAGTTCTTTAGCCATGGCGCTGGCTTCATCCGGGGTAAGGCTGTTAAGCCCGGATTTGTGGCTGCGCAGGTTGAAAAACAGCTTGCGCTGGCCTTTGGTGGTGGCGATTTTCACCATGCGCCAGTTGCGCAGGATATATTCGTGCATTTCTGCCTTGATCCAGTGCATGGCAAATGACACCAGACGCACACCGCGTTCCGGGTCGAAGCGCTTGACCGCCTTCATCAGACCGATGTTACCTTCCTGGATCAGGTCGGCCTGGGGCAGTCCGTAGCCGATGTATTTGCGTGCGGTGCTTACCACCACGCGCAGATGCGACATCACCAGGCGGCCAGCGGCTTCCAGGTCGTTGTCATCGCGCAGGCGCCGTGCCAGCGAAATTTCTTCCTCCAGGCTCAGCATGGGATAGCTGTTGATGGTGTGAATATAACTATCCAGACTGCTGGCACTGTTGCTCAATACCGGTAATGCAAAAGCGTGTGACATGCTGTATCCCTCCTTGAACTTATTCTAGCACTCAGCATAAGAGAGTGCTAATTGTGTAAAGTTCACAAGAATATTTCGATTATCGCGGCTCGATTAGTCGCAGACTGCGGCTTACCGCCAGGTAAGCGCCGAGCCAGCCAAGCGCGGCTGCAGTGGCAAGCAGAGCCAATGCCTCGACCAGTTCCAATCCTGTCAAATGAAACGGTGATGAGTAGAGTGCCGCCAGCTTGCTCGCCTGCGGGTCGAGCAGCAGTACCGAAACCGCTACAATCAGCCACGCGGTGAGTCCGCCGAACAGACCCTGCACTACACCGAAATACAGAAAAGGGCGGCGGATATAGCGGTCGGTGGCACCGATCAGGCGGCTGACTTCGATCTCTTCGCGGCGGGTGAGTATTTGCAGGCGGATGGTATTCCCCGATACGGCCACCAGTGCCGTGCCCAGCAGGATTGCCAGCACCCATGCCAGATCGCGCCCCAAACCCAGCAGTGCAGTGAGGCGCTGCGCCCACTGGCTGTCATCCTGTACCTGGGCGACTTGTGGCCAACCACGAATATCTGCGGCGATGCGCGCCATGTTCTGGGCATCGGCCTGTGCCGGGCTGAGGATCCACGCATCCGGCAGCGGGTTGGCGCTCAAGCCTGCGGTAAGATCGTTCATGCCGGCTTGTTTCGACAGTGCCGCCAGTGCCTGCGTACGCGACACGAAGCGGAAGCCGGCGAGATCGGTACGCGCCTGCAGGCGTTGGCGCATGCTCGCAATATCAGCGTCATTTGCATCCTGGCGCATGAAAACGCTGATTTCTGGTTGGGCGGGCAGATCGGCGGCGAGGCGGGTGATATTGTGCAGCAATACAAACAGTCCGGCAGGCAGGCATAGCGCGACGCCGATGGCGATAATGGCAAACAGGGTGGCGAATGGGGTTTTGCCCATGCGTGCCAGGGTTGCGACGAGTGCCTGACGATGGTGGGCGAGCCAGGTCATCATGACAGCAGTACCCCGTGTTCCAGATGTATCACCCGGCTGCCGTAAGCGCGGATGGCGTCTTCATCGTGTGAAGCGATGACCAGGGTGACGCCCACCTGGTTGAAAGCCTTGAACATGTCCATGATGTCGCGCGCATAGTCGGCATCCAGATTGCCGGTGGGCTCATCGGCCAACACCAGGCCGGGGCGCGACACGATGGCGCGGGCGATGCACAGGCGCTGCTGCTCGCCACCCGAGAGGGTGATGGGGTTGGCTTTTTCACGTTTGAGCAGCCCAACCTTGTCTAGAGCCGCGCGCGCACGGCCAGCCGCCTCCTGACGCGGAAAACCGGCGATCTGTAAAGGTAGCAGTACATTCTGCATGACGCTGCGGTCGAATAGCAGTTTGTGATCCTGGAATATCAAGCCGATATTGCGACGCAGGTAGGGAATCGCGGCACGCCGCATTTTGCCTACATTCTGGCTGTTGACCGTCACACTGCCTGCAGTGGGGCGCTCGATCGCGGCGATGAGTTTGAGCAGCGTGGACTTGCCTGCACCCGAGTGCCCGGAGAGAAACACCATCTCGCCGCTGGCGATTTCAAAGGTCGCATTGGACAAGGCCTCGTGGCCGCCCGGATAGCGCTTGGTCACGGCATCAAAACGAATCATGGCGCAGGTGCCTCGAAGAGTGCGTCAACAAAATCCTGCGCCACAAACGGGCGCAAATCATCCAGGCCCTCGCCCACGCCAATAAAGCGGATCGGACGCGGGCGGGTTTTGGCGATGGCCGCAATCACCCCGCCCTTGGCTGTGCCGTCGAGCTTGGTGAGTACCAGACCGGTGACGTCCAGCGCATCGTCAAACGCTTTTACCTGGGTTACCGCGTTTTGCCCGGTGTTTGCGTCGAGCACAAGCAGTACTTCATGCGGGCCCGTGGGCTCAGCTTTCTGAATCACACGCTTGACCTTGCGGATTTCCTCCATCAGGTTGAGCTGGGTGGGCAGGCGGCCGGCAGTGTCGGCCAGCACGATGTCAATGCCGCGGGCGCGTGCGGCGGAAATGGCATCGAAAATCACCGCCGCAGAATCGCCGCCATCCTGTGCGATCACCGCCACGTTGTTACGTTCGCCCCACACCATCAACTGCTCACGCGCGGCGGCGCGGAATGTGTCGCCCGCTGCCAGCAGCACCGATTTGCCCTGCGCCTGGTAATATTTGGCCAGTTTGCCGATAGTGGTGGTTTTACCTGCGCCATTGACTCCCGCCAGCATGATTACATAGGGTTTGTGGGTGCTTACATCCAATGGCTGTTCGAGGGGGGCGAGCAATGTGCACAGCGCGTCGTGCAGCGCAGACTGCAGCTGGGCGGCGTCAGTGAGTTTGTCTTTTTTTACCCGCTGGCGCAGGCTATCGAGCAGATACTGGCTGGCATCCACGCCCACATCGGCAGTGAGCAGAATGGTTTCGAGTTCGTCGTACAGGTCTGCGTCTATCTTGCCGCCACGTGAAAACAGGCTGGTCAGTTGCTTGCCCAGTTGTTCCCGGGTGCGGCTCAAACCCTGCTTCAGGCGCTGCGCCCAGGATGATTTTGGCGCAGGATCAGCTGCTACAGCAGGCGATTCAGTACCTGCCGGTGCAGTTGGCGTGGGCGCGGTTTCGGCAGGGATGGGCTTGTCGCCGGATTTCTTGAAGAAACTAAACACAGTGTGGGCAGTCTTTAAATAACGTGCGGAAACGCAGCATAATCACAACGCCTATTTTATCATGCGTCCTGTCCTACTTATTCCCGGATTGTAATGAAGCATATAAAACATTATCTCGCCATCGGCATTTTATGCCTGGCAACGCCAGCCCTGGCTGCTGTACAGGAATTTCATCTCTCCAACGGCCTGCGCGTTCTCGTCAAGGAAGACCATCGCGCGCCGATCGTGGTATCGCAGGTATGGTACCGCGCCGGCAGTCTGGATGAATTCAACGGCACCACCGGAGTGGCCCATGTACTCGAACACATGATGTTCAAGGGCACCAGGGACGTTCCCGATGGGCAGTTTTCCAGATTGATTGCGGCAGCCGGCGGACGAGAAAACGCGTTTACCAGTCGCGACCACACCGCCTATTTTGAGCAGCTGCAAAAAGACCGGCTGGGACTGGCGCTCAAGCTGGAAGCCGACCGCATGCACAATCTCAGCTTGTCCGAAGCCGGTTTTTCCAAGGAAATCCAGGTGGTGATGGAGGAGCGCCGCATGCGCACCGACGACAAGCCGCAGGCGCTGGTGTATGAGCAACTGATGGCCACCGCATTTCAGGAAAGTCCCTACCGGCGCCCAGTCATCGGCTGGATGAACGATTTGCAGCACATGACAGTGGAAGACGCGCGTGATTGGTATCAGCGCTGGTACGCGCCTGATAACGCCACGCTGGTGGTGGTGGGTGATGTCCAGGCTGATGCGGTGAAACAGTTGGCCGAGCGCTATTTCGGGCCGATTCCGGCGAAAGATCTGCCGCCACGCAAACCCCAGCCGGAACCGGCGCAAACCGGCATCAAGCGCGTGACGGTCAAGGCACCGGCCAAGCTGCCGTATCTCATTATGGCCTACCACGCGCCGGTACTGCGTGACGTCGACAAGGACTGGGAACCCTATGCGCTGCAAGTATTGGCGGCGGTGCTGGATGGCGGCGATGCCGCGCGTCTGACCCGCAACCTGGTGCGCGCGGAGCGGGTGGCCAGCGAAGCAGGCGCTGATTACGATGCCGTGGCACGCGGCCCGGGGCTGTTCCTGCTCGATGGCACGCCTTCCGAGGGCAAGACTGCTGCCGATCTGGAGGCTGCCATGCGCGCCCAGATCGAACTCATCAAGCGCGACGGCGTGAGTGCCGAAGAATTGAAGCGGGTCAAGGCGCAGGTAATCGCCGCGGATGTGTATCAGCGCGATTCCACTTTTTACCAGGCCATGCAACTGGGCGAGTATGCAACTGCCGGACTGCCGGTATCCGGGATTGAGGCACGTGTGAAAAAATTGCAGGCGGTGACTGCCGAACAGGTCCGCGACGTAGCGCGCAAATACCTGGTGGATGACGAGCTGACTGTGGCTACGCTGGATCCACAGCCGTTCGACAATAAACCGCCGCGTCCTGAAATTCCGGGGATGCGTCATACCGGTGGAGAACTTCGATAATGCGTACCCTGTTTGCCCTGTTTGCTGTCTTCATCGCGCTCAACGCGCACGCCAGCCTGCCCATCCAGCACTGGGTTTTGGCGAATGGCGCCAAGGTGTATTTTGTGGAAAGCCACGATTTGCCGATTCTGGACGTCAGCGTGGATTTTCCCGCCGGCACGGCGCTGGAGCCCGCCAACCAGGGCGGGGTGGCGAATCTTACGCGCCAGCTGCTGAGCCTGGGCGCGGGTGGGCTGGATGACAACCAGATCGCAAGCGGGATGGCTGACGTGGGCGCGGAGCTAGGCGGGCGCTTCGACGCAGACCGGGCCGGAGTTACGCTGCGCACCCTGAGCAGTCCCGACGAGCGCAATGCGGCACTGGCGATTCTGGCCAAAGTGCTGCAACAACCGACCTTCCCCCAGCCGGTTTTGGCGCGGGAAAAAGCGCGCGTCATTGCCGCTTTGCAAGAGGGCGAAGCCCGGCCCGAGAGCATTGCTGCCAAGGCGTTTCAGGCTGCAGTGTTTGGTAGCCACCCCTACGCGGGGCGCGACAGTGGCGAGATCGACAGCGTGAGCCAGCTTAAGGTAGCCGATTTGCAGGCCTTTTATCGCAGTCACTACGCCGCATCGGGCGTGGTGGTGGCATTGATGGGCGATATCAGCCATGTCGAGGCGGACCGCATTGCCCACCAGCTCACCGACCAGTTGCCGCCAGCCAGCGGCGAGGCCAGCCTAACTATACCGCCGGTGCCTGCCTTGCAGCAGGCGCTAATGCGTACTATTTCCTTCCCCGCCAAGCAGAGTCAGGTGCTCATCGGCCAGCCAGGCGTGAAACGCGGGGATCCGGACTATTTCGCCCTGTATGTGGGCAACTACATCCTGGGCGGCGGCGGTTTTGATTCGCGCCTGCTCAATGAGGTGCGGCAAAAACGCGGTCTGGCATACAGCGTATACAGTTATTTCATGCCCATGCGCGAGGCGGGCGCATTCCAGATTGGCCTGCAGACCCGCACCGACCAGACCGATGAGGCGCTGCAGGTAGTGCGTAAGACGCTGGCCAATTTTGTCACCCAGGGCGTGACCGACGCGGAACTGACCCAGGCCAAGAACAACATTGTCGGCGGTTTTCCGCTGCGCATCGACAGCAACAGGGAAATCCTCGAATACCTTGCCGTGATCGGTTTCTATGACCTGCCGCTGAATTACCTGGATGAATTCCCGAAGCGGGTCGAAGCGGTCACCGCTGAACAGATTCAGGCGGCATTCAGCCGTCATATCCATCCAGACAAACTGGTCACCATCGTGGTGGGTGGCAGCGGTAAATGAATCGCGCCAGTGCTGCGCGTAACCGGGTGCGCATCATCAGTGGGGACTGGCGGCGGCGCCTGATCGCTTTCCCCGAGGCTGAGGGCCTGCGTCCTACCCCCGATGCGGTGCGCGAAAAACTGTTCAACTGGCTCGGTCAGGAGTTGCATGGCCTGGACTGTCTTGACCTGTTTGCCGGTAGCGGCGCGCTTGGATTCGAAGCGGCTTCGCGCGGTGCACGTCGTGTGGTGATGGTGGAAAAAAACCGCGTGGTATTGAATGCGCTGCAGCACAGCGTAATCGCACTGGCAGCGAACAATGTCGTCGTGCTGCAGGGGGATGGGGTAAAATTCCTGTCCGAGTACCGCGGATGCTTCGACGTGGTATTCCTCGATCCGCCTTACGCTGCGGGTTTGCAGGCCCAGGTATTGGCAGCGTTGCCGCCGCATCTGAACCCAGGTGCCAGCGTGTATGTCGAACACGACGGCAATCTGGTCGTGCCGGCTGGCTGGGTGGTGTGGCGCAAAGGGCGCGCAGGTAAGGCGCATTTTTGCCTGCTCAAACAGGTGCAGGAACAGGAAAGCCATGTATAAAATTGCAGTATATCCGGGCACCTTTGATCCGGTTACGCGCGGTCATGAAGACCTGGTGCGGCGTGCGCTGCGTATTTTTGACGAAGTCGTGGTAGCGGTCGCTGCAGGCAGTCATAAACGCCCATTTTTTGATTTGAGCGAGCGCGTGGAGATGGCCCGGCAGGTGTTTGCCGATGCACCGCAGGTGCGCGTGGTGGGCTTTTCCGGCCTGCTCATGCAACTGGTCGCGGAGCAGGGAGCGCACATCATCTTGCGCGGCTTGCGCGCGGTGTCGGATTTTGAATACGAATTTCAGCTCGCCGGCATGAACCGCAACCTCAATCCTGAAGTGGAAACGGTGTTCATGACCCCGGCCGAACAACTGATGTTCATTTCCGCCAGCATGGTGCGCGAAATCGCCCTGTTGGGCGGCGACGTGAGCCAGTTTGTGCCGCACTTGGTCGCACAACGACTTCAGGCTAAAATTGAATCAATTAAGTAAAGGATAGCGAAATGTCTCTGTTAATTACCGATGAATGCATCAACTGCGACGTATGCGAGCCGGAGTGCCCCAACGAGGCGATATATCAGGGCGACAGCATTTATGAAATCGACCCGAACAAATGCACCGAGTGCGTGGGTCATTACGATGCGCCGCAGTGTGTAGAGGTGTGCCCGGTGGATTGCATCCCGCTGGGGATTGAGGAAACCCATGAGCAATTGATGGATCGCTATCTGTTGCTAACCGGGCAGAAAGCGTCTGTCTGAGCTTGGCTTGACCGAAAAAAAGCCCCGCGAGCGGGGCTTTTTTATTAAGTTTGACCCGTCCTGAAATAAGTTGACACTTTTTGCGATGACGAAAGGAGTGTCAAATGGAATCGAGGGAAAGAAGGAGTCAACGGGATTACACACTGGCTTTTAAATTGAGCGTAGTAGACCAAGTGGA